>ENA-OREM01000022-OREM01000022.1-marine-metagenome-genome-assembly--contig:-NODE-22-length-132293-cov-5.993087_pt1 | contig 132293 bp, 115 predicted proteins | sample MGYA00248623_ERZ508561 | MGnify/ENA primary metagenome ERZ508561 (study PRJEB26227, sample SAMN06264494) | marine metagenome | isolation source: Columbia River Estuary | place: USA:Columbia River...
TTGGTGGACCTTGGTTTTGAAAAAAGAACCATCTTATCAGGTATCGCAATGCACTTTAATCCAGAAGATATTGTAGGCAAGCAAGTGACCATTGTTGCTAATTTAGCGCCACGCAAAATGCGCGGTATTGAAAGCAAGGGTATGATACTAATGGCCGAGGATGCAGAAGGTAAATTATACTTTGTAAGCCCAAGTGAAGCCATTGCAAGTGGAAGTACGATTGCTTAAAAAATTAATAGCTAATGCACTCTTTATTTTCTTTATCAGTATAGGCTAACCCATATTGCTTTAATACCTCGGCTGGTACCCCGTTCCATTGGTTTGGAACATTACCCATATATCCTAAATCCTTTACGCCAATTTCAGAAGTATAAAAACCAGTAGTTACTAAATCACGCATTTTATTAAAAAAGCTAACCCCTTGTGCTACTTCTGGTTTCGCCTTATTTGGATACGCAATTTCATCTACAATTTCTATTTGCTGCGGCTTTGTTAAATCAACAAATGCTTTTTCATGTTTCTTATAACAATGCAAATCCAACCATCTTAAGCCACCACGCATTGGCACTTGATGATCGGGCATATCCTTTACGATGAACTCAATAAATTCAGGCACTTTAGCATCAGTGGCTGAGCCACTTACCGCATCCTTAGGCATAATGATATCAGCTAGTACAGTAATGGTAGCCATTTCCTGTGCATCAAAAAAATCAGGCTGTGCTTTTACTTTAACTAAGTAATCCTTTTCTTCCTGCATACGATCGTCCATGTTCACTTCTGAAACAGTCGTGTTCGTATTTTTACAAGCTTCAAGTAATACACCTGCGGAAACAGTGCCTAATACCAACGCTTTAATGGAATCTCTTCTATCCATGATCAATATTTTTATTTAATTAGATATTATATATTTTTCTTTTGTAACTGATCCAAAATATATTCTGAAGTACGCATAGACAATGCTAAAATAGTCCATGTAATATTTTTATCTGCTTGAGAAGTAAATACCGATCCATCTACGCAGAATAAATTCTTACAATCAAAAGCTTGTCCAAATGCATTCAATGGAGCTGATTTTTTATCGGCACCCATACGCACTGTTCCCGCTTCGTGAATAATATTTCCTGGATTAGATAAACCGTATTTATTACTTGCGTCATCTTGATCGCCCCAAGTAATTACGGCACCCATCTCATGCATAATTTCACGGAAGGTTTCTTTCATGTGTTTTGCTTGCTTCACTTCATACTCAGAATTCTTACAATCAAATTTCAACACAGGAATACCATATTTATCTACTACATCCGGATCAATGCTACATTTATTATCAAAGCGAGGTACTCCTTCACCACGTCCACCCATACCCACATTGGCACCATAAAAGAAACGAACATCTTCTTTCAATGATTCACCATATCCACCTGCTTCCTTGGTTCTACCATTCACTTGAAACTTACCATTCATGCCTTGCATACCCATTCCAAAGCCATAACCAGGTTGGCTCATACCTCCCCAATATTCAATATGATAACCACGAGGGAAGTCTAATTTTTTATTGTCTAACCACCATGGAGTATACACGTGCATACCACCCACTCCGTCTTCATTGTAACGCTTACGTCCAAATAAAGCAGGTATCACACCACCCATTGCAGCACCTGTTGAATCGTGTAAATAATGTCCTACCACGCCAGAGCTATTCGCTAAACCATTAGGATGTTTTGTTGATTTTGAGTTCAATAACAAACGAGCTGTTTCACAAGTACTTGCTCCAAGGATAACCACCTTGGCATTAATTTGATATTCTTGATTGTCAAATTTATTGACATAAGAAACACCTGTTGCTTTACCTTCATTGTCTGTCATGACTTCACGTGCCATCGCACCAGTGATTAAATCTACGTTGCCAGTTAAAATTGCTGGTCGAACTAAAACAGAAGAAGAAGAAAAGTCGCCATATACTTTACAAGAACGATTACATTGACCGCAATAAAAGCAAGCCCCACGTTCGTCGTTAATTTTTTTAGTTAAAATAGATAGACGAGAAGGTATCACAGGAATATTAATTCCCGTGGCCGCTTTTTTAAACATTAATTCATGTAAACGAGGTTTTGGAGGAGGTAAGAAAATTCCATCAGGATCATTCTCACGACCTTCATTGGTTCCGTATACGCCAATTAATCTATCAATTTTATCATAGTAAGGTTTAATGTCTTCGTAGCCAATTGGCCAATCATCCCCTAAACCATCAATACTTTTTCGCTTAAAATCTTTTGGTCCAAAACGAAGTGAGATACGACCCCAATGGTTCGTACGACCTCCTACCATTCTAGCTCTCCACCACTCAAATTTATCGCTACCTGGAGTTTGCGTATAAGGTTCCCCATCAATTTCCCAACCCCAGAAAGAGGCATCGAAATCACCGAAGGGTCTCATTTTTGTACTGGCTCCACGACGAGGTGAATCCCAAGGATTTTTTAATTGTGATGAGTTTTTAGCAGGATCAAATTCTGGACCTGCTTCTAGTAAACAAACTTTTAATCCCGCTTTCGATAATACATAGGCAGCCATTCCACCACCGGCACCTGAACCCACAATTACTGCATCGTATTTTTTGGGAGAAACTTTTACTTCAAAATTAGACATAAGGCAATCGTTTTGCTATTGTAATTAAAGAATGAATTTAAAGAAAAAATTGAATGAAATGCAAAAAAGACCCCCTCATTTTATAAGCGGAATTAATTGATTTAAAAATGACAATAAACTTAAACAAAGTCGTAAAGGGGTAAAAAGCAAAAGGCCCCGTTTATGGGGGCCTTTTGAAAAATCATTAGAGTAGTAAAAATCAAATTTTACATTCCATGAAAATTTGGTTTTTACGAACAGCCCATGCTTGTACCGCAGTTTAAACATTTATAACAAGTACCGCTTCTTATTGTAATATGTCCGCAAGTGCTACAAGCAGGCGCATCGCTTTGCATGCTTTTAGCTGCTGCAGTAACATTGTCCATTGAACCATTCGCTTCTACGGCTACAGCTGCTTTAGCTACTGGAGCGGCTACTGGTGCTGTTACGCGAATGCTGCTTAGTTCAGGCTTGCCTACCAATGTAATATCTCCTTCCTCGCCTAAGTTTTCTACAGTAGGCTTATCTAATACATGTACTAAATCGGTTCTGCCTAAATATTCATAAGCTAAAGAGCGGAATATAAAGTCAACGATAGAAGTAGTGGTTTTGATATTTGGATGATCCACCATTCCAGAAGGCTCGAACTTAGTAAATACAAACTTCTCTACGAACTCTTCTAATGGCACACCATATTGTAAGCCAACAGAAATTGAGATAGCAAAGCAGTTCATTAAACTACGCAGTGTAGAACCTTCTTTTGCTAAGTCAATAAATATTTCACCTAAAGTATTATCATTGTATTCACCTGTTCTTAAGAATAAAACTTGACCGCCAATTCTAGCTTTTTGTGTAAAGCCACGACGCTTAGCAGGTAAAGATTTACGCTCTACAATGCGAGACAATTGACGCTTGAATTTAGTGTCGGTAGAAGCAGCCATTCTTTTTTGAACTTCTTCTAATAACTCATCTACATTCAATTTACTTAAGTCTACTAATTGAGAACCGCCATCCACAGTTAATTCTTCGTCAGCAGTAGCGTCTGTTTTTTTCTTCTTATCAGACTTAGTACTTAATGGTTGGCTTAATTTAGAACCATCACGGTAGATAGCATTTGCTTTTAAACCTAATGTCCAGCTCAATAAATATGAATCGGCAATTTCTTCAACAGTGGCTTCGTTAGGAAGGTTAATTGTTTTTGAAATCGCACCAGATAAGAATGGTTGACAAGCTGCCATCATTCTAATATGTCCATGTGCATGAATATATCTTTCTCCTTTTTTACCGTTTTTATTCGCACAATCAAAAATTGACAAATGCTCGTCTTTCAATGCTGGCGCACCTTCTACAGTCATAGTACCGCAAACATAATCGTTGGCTGCATCTATTTGATCTTCTGTAAATCCTAAAGCTTCTAATAAATTAAAGCTCCAGTCTGCGAATACTTCTTCTTTGAAACCTAATCTTGTTAAACAAGCATCGCCTAAAGTAAAGCGGTTGAAAATAAATCCAATTTCAAATGCAGATTTAGCAGCACCATTTAATTTTGCAATTTCTTCTGCTGTAAATCCTTTGGCTAATAAAGATTCATTATTAATATGTGGCGCCCCTACGAAACTTGCATGTCCTACAGCAAAGTTTACAATGGCATCATTTTCTGCTTGAGAATAACCCAAGTTCTTTAATGATTGAGGTACCGATTGGTTGATAATTTTGAAATAACCACCACCAGATAATTTTTTAAATTTCACTAAAGCAAAATCTGGTTCAACACCTGTAGTGTCGCAATCCATAACTAAACCAATAGTTCCTGTTGGAGCGATAACAGTAGTTTGTGCATTTCTATAACCATATTTTTCTCCTAATTGAACTGCATCATCCCAAGCCTTTGTAGCAGCTTTCAATAAATAATCAGGCGTATATTGAGCTTTAATTCCTTGTGGTTTAATTTCAATACCTACATAAGCGTCTTCTGCGTCATAAGCAGCAGCACGGTGATTACGCATTACACGTAACATGTCTTCTTTGTTTTCTTCATATCTATCGAAGGCACCTAAGAAAGAAGCCATCTCAGCAGATGTTTTATACGCCACACCTGTCATGATAGCCGTGATGGCACCTGCAATACCACGCGCTTTTTCGCTATCGTAAGCAATACCACTTACCATTAACATAGAACCCAAGTTCGCAAAACCTAAACCAGTCGTTCTATAGTCATAAGATAATTGAGCTACTTCTTTAGAAGGGAACTGCGCCATTAAAATAGATACTTCTAATACAGTCTGCCATAATCTTGTAGTGTATTCAAAACCTTCTACATCAAATGAATTATCTGATTCGTTGAAGAATTTACGCAAGTTGATAGACGCCAAGTTACATGCTGTGTTATCCAAGAACATATATTCTGAACATGGGTTAGAGGCATTGATGCGTCCACCTTTTGGACAAGTATGCCACTCATTAATAGTAGTGTCATATTGTGTTCCTGGATCGGCACAACGCCAAGCAGCATTTGCAATTTGATCCCATACTTCACGCGCAGGAATGGATTGCATTACACGACCATCTGTTCTTGCTTTTAATTCCCAGTTGCCATTTTCAGACAATGCTTTAAAGAAGCTATTGGGAATACGCACCGAATTGTTTGAGTTTTGGCCAGACACTGTTGCATAGGCTTCTCCTTCATAACTATTATCATAACCTGCAGCAATTAAGGCAGCTACTTTATCTTCTTCTTTTACTTTCCAGTTAATGAATTCCATTATTTCTGGATGATCTAAATCTAAACAAACCATTTTAGCAGCACGACGTGTTGTACCACCACTTTTAATAGCACCTGCAGCACGGTCACCAATTTTTAAGAAACTCATTAAACCACTTGATGAACCACCACCAGATAATTTTTCATTCGCTCCACGAATTTGAGAGAAGTTAGTTCCTACTCCAGAACCATATTTAAAAATTCTCGCTTCTCTTGTCCATAAATCCATGATACCCCCTTCGTTCACTAAATCATCACTTACACTTAATATAAAACAGGCATGTGGTTGAGGACGCTCGTAGGCACTAGTTGATCTTTTTAATTTTTTATCGGTAGGATCTACATAATAGTGACCTTGTGCACCACCAGTGATACCATAGCTCTCATGCAATCCTGTATTAAACCATTGTGGCGAGTTAGGCACACAGGCTTGGTTTAATATACTATATACTAATTCCTCATAGAATACTTGCGCATCTTTCTCTGTTGCGAAATAACCATAACGCTCTCCCCACACTCTCCAACAATTTGCCATACGATGTGCAACTTGCTTCACAGTTGTTTCACGACCAAGTGAACCATCTGGTTGTGGAACACCTGCTTTTCTAAAATATTTTTGTGCAAGAATATCTGTTGCAATTTGACTCCACTGTTTCGGTACCTCCACATTGGTCATTTCAAATACTTTTTCTCCGTTTGGATTTTTGATAACGCTATCTCTGTAGTCGTATTCAAATTGATCGAATGGAGAAACATTCTCTTTAGTAAATCGGCGAGAAAACTCTAAGCCTTTTTTTGTTTTTGTAGTAGCCATGGTCTTTGTTCTATTTTGGATGTTAGTGGGTTATCCCAGTAGGTTTTTCAAAAACCTTGTTGGGTATACGAAAATATCTTTCTACAACGAGATTACAGGCATTGAAATATCAACAGCTGTGGAAAAGATATGTGGATTAAATTAAACAGCTTATCCGGCTTGATTTCCGTGAATTATCCCCAACCTATGTTAGTTTCTTAGAAAAAAAACCTGCCCATTTTAGGTTTTTTTAGTAATAAATAGAGATTGCTTGCAATACATATAATTAAATTGGATAATTTTGAGGATTCCAACAAAAAAGCTGCACCTTACGGGGGTCTAAGAAATGAAGCATACTCTATACAATATCATACAGGAAGGTAAGGCTAATGCAAAAAAGGCCCTGGCTATATTAATAGACCCAGACAAGCTTAATAATGAGCGTTTAAACCAAACCATTGAATTGGCTGTAAAGTCTAAAGTGGACTATTTTTTTGTAGGGGGTAGCTTGGTGGTAACCGATACCCTAGATACAACAGTAGCTGCTATTAAAAAGCAGTCAACTATTCCAGTTATTCTTTTCCCAGGTTCACCCGATCAAATCACCGCTAAAGCAGATGCGCTTTTGTACTTGTCTTTAATATCTGGTCGTAATGCGGAACTACTTATTGGGCACCATGTAGTGAGTGCTCCTTTTATTAGACAAAGTGGTTTAGAAATTATGTCAGTAGGTTATATGCTCATTGATGGTGGTTCTCCTACTACGGTTTCTTATATATCTAATACCAATCCTATTCCTTCTAATAAGAACGATATTGCTATTTGTACTGCCATGGCAGGAGAAATGCTAGGCCTACAATTAATATATATGGATGCGGGCAGTGGTGCGCAAAGACCCATTCCAACTGCCATGATTCAAGAAGTGGCAAAACATATTCAAGCGCCTTTAATTATTGGTGGTGGTATTACTACCGCTGAGAAAGCCATAGAAAATTGTAAAGCAGGCGCCGATATTATAGTCATTGGAAATGCAGTAGAAAAGGACCCTAGCCTAATTAAGGCAATGGCCGAAGCTATTCATAGCTTGAATAAATAATCTGATCTTAATTACTACTAGAAACTCATCATTTCTTTGAACTTCACCGTTTGTCTACGGCTAATTTCAATCTTTTCGCCTCCTTTTAACTCCACTAATAAGCCTCCATTAAAATAAGGCTCTATTTTTTCAATCCAATGTAGGTTTATAATATGCTTTCGGTTGGCCCTGAAAAATACATGCTCGTCCAACCTTTCCTCTAAAGCGTTCAAGGACTTTAATATAAGTGGCTTATTGGTTGAAAAATAAACTTTTGCATAATTCCCTACACTTTCAAACAATCTTATTTCTTCTAGTTTAACAAACCAACATTTTTCTCCGTCTTTTACAAAAACCTGATCGCTCTCCGATAATGGGCCACGTGTATTACCCGATAAACTTGCACGTTCTAATTCAATCTCAGCTTGTAATTTTTGTATGGCATCTGCTAAACGTTTTGGGTCGATAGGTTTTAATAAATAATCTAATGCATTTACTTCAAAAGCTTTTAAAGCAAACTCATCATAAGCAGTGGTGAATATTACCTTCGGCGATTTCTCTAATTCAGCTAATAAGTCAAAGCCTGTTTTTCCTGGCATTTGAATATCTAAAAAAATTAATTCCGGATGTGCTAAATCTATTTTCTCCACCCCTTCATCCACATTACTAGCCTCATCAATAATTTCAATTTCTGGATGTTGTTCTAATAATTTTTTTAGCTCATTTCTGGCTAATCTTTCGTCGTCTATAATCATGGCTTTTATGGGCATGTCTCTATAATTTTAATTTGAAATAGGTATCACTAATTTAGCAGTTACTTCGTTCGGCGCGCATTGAAATATTTCAAAAATGGCTTGGCCACGGTATAAAATATTTAATCTTTCTCTAGTACTTTGTAAACCAAAACCATCCTTCTCAGTTTCTTGAAGTAGGCCTGTATTTTGTACAATTAAAACCAATTTATCGTTCTCTAATTTAGAAATAACTTTAATAGTGCAATCGCCAGGCTGCTTACCCAGTCCGTGTTTGATGGCATTCTCCACTAAGGTTTGTAACATCATGGGAGGAATTTGATGGGATAAAGTATTTGGCTCTACTTCATACACTATTTTTAATCTATCCGCAAAACGTATGTATTCCAAGGCTAAATAATCCTTCACAATATCAAGCTCTTTTTCCAAGCTTGCAATTTCTACTTTATCTACTTGAATACTACTTCTTAAAATATTACTTAGCTCTGTAATGGCCTGTCTTGCTCTTTTCGGATCTTCATCTACCAAGGCCCTAATACTATTTAAAGCGTTAAATATAAAATGCGGATTAATTTGAGATTTAATGGTTTTTAATTCCAATTCTTTAATCATGGTCTCCAATCTTACTTTCTTAATTTCTTCTGTATTGGTAAACTCAATGTAATGCCATAATATATAGACCGACATCCATACTAGAAAAATAGGCGTATCAAAAATGATACTAAATAAAAATCTTCTTGATAAAGAAAAATTTCTTCCTGGCTCATATAATTTTAAAATATCCGCTAAATAACTTGTAGAGAAACTATTGATAATAGAAAAAACAAATAATAATAAAACTAATTTCCACCATTGATTAGAGGGCATGGGCGGACGCAAAGAAAAACGGTGCATGGTCTCCCTTAACAAATGGGTTAACAAAATGCCTATGGATAAGTTAATGGCTAATCTTGGATAAAAAATGGGGTTCAATTCTTTGTCTAAAATAGAGGCAAAAAATAGAATAGTTAGGCCATAGCTAAACCAGCCTGCAATTTGACAAATCCAATATAGTGAGCTTTGCTTTTTCATCTAGTTCAAATTTACCCCTTTAAACTAGGTTTTAAGCCTATTATATTGACTAGTGGTCAATTTCTAGGCTATACGGCAAGCCCTAAATTCTCTTTAAACTTTTGGTGTTTATTTATGTTATTAATTTACTTTTACACTCTAATTAGAACTGATGCAAATTGAGGCTGGACCATTATTAAAAACTATTGACTCTCCGGAAGATTTAAAAGATATTTCCAGGGAAAAACTGCATCAGGTATGTGATGAATTACGCCAGTATATTATTGACGTGGTAAGCGTTCACGGAGGTCACTTTGCAGCCAGCCTTGGGGTGGTTGAATTAAGCGTAGCCCTTCATTATGTGTACAATACACCTTATGATCAATTAGTATGGGATGTAGGTCATCAGGCTTATGGACATAAAATTTTAACGGGCCGTCGCGACGAGTTTATTAGCAATAGAAAATACAATGGCTTAAGTGGTTTTCCTAAAAGAAGCGAAAGCGAGTATGATACTTTTGGCGTAGGCCACTCTTCTACTTCTATATCTGCAGCCTTAGGTATGTCCATGGCCGCTAAGTATAAAAAAGAAAATAGAAAATCGGTAGCCATTATTGGAGACGGCTCCATGACAGCAGGTATGGCCTTCGAAGCCATGAACCATGCAGGTGTAGCAGATAGCGATGTGTTGATTATTTTGAACGATAACTGTATGAGCATTGACCCTAATGTGGGCGCCCTAAAAGAATACTTAACCGATATTAGCACTTCTCCTACTTATAATAAATTCAGAGATGAGTTATGGGAGTTGATGGGTAAACTACCTATTGGTAAAACCTTTACAAGAGACATGGCATCCAAGGTAGAAGCTGGCTTGAAAGGGATGGTCTCAAAAAGTAGTAATTTATTCGAAGCACTTCAATTAAGATATTTCGGACCAATTGATGGACATAATATTTCGAACTTGGTGGATACCTTAAAAGATTTAAAAGAAATACCAGGTCCTAAAATTTTACATATTCTAACCGTGAAGGGCAAGGGCTATGCACTTGCTGAAAAAGATCAAACGAAGTGGCATGCGCCAGGTTTGTTTGATAAATTAACGGGTGAGATAATTAAGAAAAAAATTGAAACCCCTCAGCCACCTAAATACCAAGATGTATTTGGACATAGTATTGTAGAGCTCGCAAAAACGAATCCGCTTATTATGGGTATTACCCCTGCCATGCCAAGTGGTTCTTCTTTGAAATTTATGATGGAATCCATGCCTGACAGGGCTTTCGACGTAGGTATTTGCGAACAACATGCAGTTACCCTAAGTGCTGGTTTAGCCACACAAGGCATAAAAGCGTTTTGTAATATTTATTCTTCCTTCATGCAAAGAGCCTATGATCAAGTCATTCACGATGTAGCCTTGCAAAATTTACCTGTGGTATTTTGTTTAGATAGAGCAGGGCTTGTAGGAGAAGACGGACCTACACATCATGGCTGTTATGATATCGCTTTTTTTAGATGTATTCCTAATATGATTATTGCAGCGCCGATGAATGAAATTGAATTGCGCAATCTCATGTATACATCTCAACTTCCTACTATACAATCGCCATTTGTAATTCGTTATCCAAGAGGAGAAGGTGTTACCATAGATTGGCAAAAACCATTCGAAGAAATAAGAATTGGTAAAGGCAGAAAATTAAAAGACGGAAAAGAAATTGCTATTTTATCTTTAGGACATCCTGGAAATTTTGCACAAACAGCCATTAGAAATTTAAGAGATGAAGGCATTGACCCTGCACATTACGATATTCGTTTTGTAAAACCTTTAGACGAAGCTTTATTACATGAAGTATTCCAAAACTATGATAAGATTATCACTGTAGAAGATGCTACTATTGTGGGAGGTATGGGCTCTGCCATTTTAGAATTCATGAATGAACATAATTACCATAGCAAAATTACCATGCTAGGTATTCCTGATAGTATTGTTGAACACGGAAGCTTAAAAGAATTATACCATGAGTGTCATTACGATGCCATAGCTATTGCCGATGCCGTGAAAGCCTTACTAGGTAAGCAGATTATGTCTGAAGTATAAAGTTTACTAGAAACTAAAGGGTAATAAAAAATTAAGCAAAACCTAGTTTAAGCTTGGATCAAAATCTCCTAAGTTCTCCTCTTTTCTTTCCTCTTCTTGAATCGGATCTTCTTTGAAAGATTCTAAATTAGGCGTTTCGTAAGAATCAAAATTATCTACATGACCGGGTTCTAAATCATCTTCTCTGTTTTCATTCCATTCAATGATGAAATTATTACGTCCCTCACCCACCATCAGCTTCATGTATTTTTGTTGAGATAATTCAAGTATGGATAAGAATAAAAATAAGGCGTGTACCCTGTCTTGGCAAATATCAAATACTTTTTCAAATGCCACTGTTTTACCTTCTCTTACAATGTCTAATAAATAAGCCCTGCTGCCTTCCATGGTGTAATTATATCTAACCACCGTATGCACCGGCCTGTTTTGACGCTCTTGTAAACGAGTCATTACTTTTTCAAATGACTTCATTAATTTAAATAAAGTCACGGTTTGTAATTCAGTTCCTTCAGCGGCTTCTTCTCCTACAAGTGACATCTCTTTTTGAATATTGCCGCGCTTCATCATCAGCATTCTAAGTGCTTCTAAGTCGGCCATTTGCACTGCCGCTTCTTTGTACTTTTTGTATTCTAAAATTTTATCAATTAATTCTTGTCTAGGATCAATTTCATTGCCTAAGGCATCCAACTCTTTTCTTGGTAATAATAATTTTGCTTTAATGCGCATTAAAGTAGAAACAAATAAAATAAATTCACTACTGAGTTCAATATTTACCTTTTCTTGGTCTTGGATAAAATGCAAAAAATCGTTGATAATTTTTGTAATCTGGATATTATAAATATCCATTTCATCTCTTTCAATAAAGAAAAGTAAGAGGTCAAAAGGCCCTTCAAATTGGTCTACCTTAATTGAGTAATTAGTTGGCTGGTTCATTGTTACAAAGAAAAGGAATCGGTATTAATTTATGGTCAATTGAGCAAGTATTTATCCACTTTTATGTGAAAATGAAGCATCTTTACCCAAAAATTTACGCATGAACAATAAGTTCATCAGTTGGGCTATTTTTTGTATCCTTTCCATCGTTTGGGGTAGTTCCTTTATTCTAATCAAAGAAGGGCTCACTGCACTTTCTGCCTACCAAGTAGCTTCTTTAAGAATGCTGTTTTCCGGACTCGTTTTACTACCCTTTGCTATTAGCTCCTTTAAAAAAATTCCCAAAGAAAAAATGGGCATTGTGTTTTTATCTGGGTTTTTAGGAAATTTTATTCCATCTTACCTCTTTTGTATTGCAGAAACCAATATCGATAGCTCCTTAGCAGGTATTTTAAATTCACTCACGCCCTTATTTACGATACTAGTGGGTTTATCTTTTTTTAATACCCCTATCAATAAACAAAAAATACTAGGGGTAATTATTGGCTTTATAGGCCTTTGTTTACTTTTTGCAGCAGGTAAAAATATTAGTTTTCAAAATCTAAGCTTTGCCTCTTTAGTTTTAGTAGCCACTTTTTTTTATGGATTGAATGTAAATGTGGTAGGCAAGTATTTAAAAAATATGCGCGCTATTGATATTGCATCTGTGGCCTTTGCTCTTTTAATTATTCCTAGTGCCTTCATTCTTTATATGACTGGTTATTTTAGCATGTCATTTAATAACCCAGGGGTTCAACAGGCTACCATGGCAAGTATTGCTTTAGGTGTAGTAGGTACTGCTATTGCCTCTATTTTATTTTATATGCTTATTAAAAGGTCTAGTATTATTTTTGCTTCCATGGTTACTTATGGCATTCCTGTTATAGCAGTGGCCTGGGGCCTGTATTATGGCGAGTCTATTTCTTCCTTACAAATAGGCAGCCTACTTATTATACTAGCAGGCGTGTATATAGTAAATAAGCCCCAACGCAGTTAGTGTTAGGGCTTATTCAATTTTATAAAGCTTAGGTTTAAGATAAATGGTGGTTATTATACCGTCATTATTTCTTTTTCCTTTGATTCTAAATGTTTTTCTACAAGCGCAATATGCTTATCGGTAATAACTTGAATTTCATCTTCAGCTCCTTTACAAATATCTTCACTCAAACCCTCTTTTTGTAATTTCTTTACTTGCTCAATATGATCACGTCTAATATTACGAATAGATACCTTACTTAGTTCTCCTTCAGCACTTGCCTTTTTAAATAATTCTTTACGTCTTTCCTCTGTTAAGGGTGGTGTAAACAAACGAATTTGAATTCCGTCGTTCTGTGGCGTAATACCAATATTGGCAGCCATGATGGCTCTTTCAATTAAGGGTAGCATATTTTTTTCCCAAGGTTGAATACTTAGTGTTCTGCTATCCAATATCTGCACATTACCTACTTGACTAATAGGCGTGGGTGTACCATAATAATCGACATTGATACCCTCTAAAATAGAAGGAGAAGCCTTGCCTGCTCTAATTTTAGAAATCTCTATTTCTAAGTGATTAATGGCCTTTTTCATCCCCGCTTCGGCACTAACTGTTACTTTCTTTAATTCTTCTGACATACATATTCATTGAGGCTACAAAGCTAATAAATCCTAGCTATTGTTGATAAGTCTTTTTTTGGGCTTTTTCCCAAATTTTCGGTGCAAATTAGCCTATGAATTCTATCTTTGCCCCCAACTGAATAGCTATGAATAAATCAACTGCAGAATTAACAAAGATTGCCTCTCAAATTAGAAGAGATATTGTAAGAATGGTACACGCGCAACAAAGCGGACACCCAGGTGGTTCTCTAGGTTGTGCCGATTTCTTAACAGCCCTTTATTTTAAAGTAATGAAAATTGATACTAATTTTTCTATGGATGGTATCAACGAAGATCTTTTCTTTTTATCGAATGGTCATATCTCTCCGGTATTTTATTCAGTACTAGCTAGGTCTGGTTATTTTGATGTAAAAGAATTAGCCAGTTTTAGAAAAATAAATTCAAGACTACAAGGCCATCCTACTACACATGAAAATTTACCAGGTATTAGAATTGCGAGTGGTTCATTGGGTCAAGGTTTAAGCGTAGCCATTGGTGCAGCCTTAACTAAGAAATACAATAAAGATAATAGAACTATTTATAGCCTTCATGGCGATGGCGAATTACAAGAAGGACAAATTTGGGAAGCGGTGATGTTTGCTGCACATAATAAAGTAGACAATTTAATTGCTACAGTGGATGTGAATGGTCAACAAATTGATGGCCCTTTAAGTAAAGTACTATCATTGGATAGTTTAGAAGATAAATTCAAAGCCTTTCATTGGACCGTGTTACATATGGACGGACATGATATGGAAAATATAGTTGCTACACTTGATAAAGCTAAATCACTAACAGGACAAGGCAAGCCTATTTGTATTTTAATGAAAACTGAAATGGGTAAGGGTGTTGACTTTATGGAAGGCAGCCACGAGTGGCATGGTATTGCGCCTAACGATGAGCAACTTACTAAAGCATTAGGACAGCTAGAAGAAACCTTAGGAGACTATTAATTTATTCTAAGATTTTATAAAATATAAATCTTAGAATAAATCTCTCTTTTTATTTTCTTTACTATAGGAATTTTATAGAATATAAATTCCTGTATTTAATCTCTAATGATTTTTTTAGTTTCTCCTATCAAGATAAATTAAGCATGATTTATCTTGTCATTTTTTAATCCCGCTTAACTTATTTTTTCAAACAGACGAGCTGAGGCTTTGCGCGCTGGAATCCAGCCTGCTGCAATTGCAATCACCATTACTAAAAGTATAATGGCTATATAATCTTCAGCCATTGGTTTCACAGGATAATAATCAATGACAAAAGAATTACCTCCCAATTTTATAAGATGGAATTTATTTTGAACGAAGCAAAATAAACTAGCCAAGCCCCCGCCAATTAAGGCGCCCATAAAGGCCATGATACCCGATAGCATTAAAAATATTTTTTGAATGTCCCAAGGCTTAGCGCCCATAGCATGCAGCACATGAATGTCTTTTTGTTTTTCTAAAACGAGCATAGTTAAGGCGCCTACTAAATTAAAAGAAGCCACTATCATGATTAAAGCAAGTATGGCAAAGATGATCCACTTTTCCATTTGCATTATTTTATAGAGATCGGCATTTTGTTGGTACTTATCTTTTACTTGAAACCCAGTACCTAATTGTTTTTTTATTTCAGCTATTACTTGCTCTTTTTTATTGGGCAGAACAGCCATTTCAATAGCCGAATACTGGCTAGAATCTAAATCAAATAAATACTGCGCAAAAGAATAATTGGTGAAAACATATTGGTCGTCAAATTCTTGCTGTACTGAAAAAGCGCCACCTTGTACTGCAGTTAAATTATTCAATTGATTGATATCGGTAAAGGCCTTGCCTGATCTATTGACTGCATAGAGTTGCAATGTGTCGCCAATAAAGGAACGAAACAAGCCCAGCTTCTGTTCAACTCCAATACCTAATAATAAAATGGGATTTTCCATATCGCCCATAATGTATTGGCCACGCTTCATATACTTAGCTACATTATTTATTTTGCTGTAATTTTTATCTACCCCTTTTACAAGTACCACCGATTGTAAATCGCCTTTTACGAGCAAGGCCCTACTCTCCACCACTTTACTCGCGGCCCTTACGCCTTCTATAGATGCTAATTTTTGATAAGGAGCGTCCCTCATGGAAAAAAATTTTCCTTCCACCGGTGTTACGCGTACATCGGCGTAAAAGTCGGCATACAAACCTTTAACGACTTCTGTAAATCCATTGGAAACACTTAGTACAATAATAAGGGCAGCAGTGCCTACTGCAATAGCCACAACACTTACCCAGGCAATCATTTGAATTGCTTGAAAATTATATTTTCCTCTAAAATAACGCCATGCAAATAAAAAATGCACTTATAAATTTTTTAGAATCTCATCCATTTTAAAAACATAATCCAATGTATCATCTAAGTAAAATTGCAATACAGGAATGCGTCTTAATTGATGCTTCATGGTATCAGAAAGATGCTTCTTGATTTCCCATGCCTGTGATTGAATTTTCTTAAAAGAAGCTTCTGTATCCTTTACCTGAAATAAACTCAAATAAATTCTAGCCTCTAATAAATCGGGGGTCACTTTCACAGAAGAGATGGAAATCATCCCTCCCTGTAAATTAGTAAGCCCTAATTTTAAGAAAATATCGTTCAGGGCGCTCTGAATGGCCCCGGCCACCTGTTTTTGTCTTTTTCCTTCCTCCATAATCAAAATCGTTGATTCGCTGTAAAATTAGTTACTTTGCTCATTATTCTGCGGGAATAATTTTGAATATGAAGAAATTTATTCGCATCATAAGTTATATCAGAGAATACAAGGCCTATATGGCTTGGTATAGCCTATTTATTACCTTATCTATAGTGTTTGGCTTGTTTTCCTTGGGTATGCTCATGCCCTTTATGGACCTTATCTTTGGAAGCAGCGAATTAACAGGTGCTGTAAAAACCACGACCGCAGGTAGCGGGTCTGCGAACATCAAAGAAATCATTTATGGCTTTTTGCAAAACAGTATAGCCCAGCATGGAAAAGTAACTGCCCTAGGCTGGATTTGCTTGGCTATTGTAATTACTATTTTTTTAAAGAACCTATTTCTTTATTTATCTTTTTATTTTTTAGCACCTATCAGAAACGGAGTAACGCGTAAATATTCCAGACTCTTGTATGAAAAAATATTAAAACTGCCTATTGGCTATTTTACAGAACAACGCAAAGGAGATATTTTAAGTAGATCCTCTAACGATATCACTGAATTAGAAAATTCTGTGATTGGTGCATTAGAAGGTTTAATAAAAGAGCCTTTGAATATTATAGGCATACTTATTTTCTTATTTATTATAAGTGTTAAACTTACTTTTTTTGTTTTTATACTACTTCCTTTAGCTGGTTTAATTGTTGGCCGCATTGGTAGAAGTTTGAAAAAACATACCAATAAAGCCCAAGTAAAATGGGGTGAGATTTTATCTCAGATGGAAGAAACTTTAACAGGTTTAAGAATTATCAAGGCCTTTAATGCAGAAGGAAAAGTGAAGAAACAATTTTTTGGATTGGTGGATGAAATTTTTCATATCAAAAATAAAATATTGAATAGGCGTGATTTGGCTTCTCCTATTTCTGAAACCTTAGGTGTTGTTATTTTATGTGGGGTATTATGGTTTGGAGGGCAATTGGTTTTAAGTGGTGAAATATTAAATGGTGGTTCCTTTATTGCTTATGTCGCTTTGTTTTCTCAAATAATTAATCCTGCGAAAGCCCTATCTCAAGCAGCTTACAATGTTACCAGAGGTAACGCCACTTTAGACAGACTGAATGAAATTTTAGAAGCCCCTTTAACAGTAGAAGAGCCTATAAAGCCTATTGAAATTACCGACTTTAAGCAGTCGATTCAATTTGAGAATGTTCAATTTTTATATCAAGACGCTTCCATATTAAAAAATATAAACCTAACTATTCAAAAAGGCAAATCGGTCGCACTGGTGGGTTCTTCTGGTGCGGGTAAAAGCACCTTAGCCGATTTAGTGCCTCGCTTTCACGATGTGTCTGCGGGTAATTTATATATTGATGGAAAAAATATTAAAGAGTATAGTTTACATAGTTTAAGAAATTTAATAAGTATTGTAACTCAAGAGCCTATTTTATTTAATGATACCATTGCTGCCAATATTGCCTTGGGTAAGCCAGGTGCCACGGAGGCTGAAATTATAGAAGCTGCGAAAATTGCGAACGCCTACGAATTTATTATTAAAAAAGAAGGCGGCTTTCAAAGTATGATTGGCGATAGAGGCAGTAAACTAAGTGGTGGTGAGCGCCAGCGCTTAACCATTGCTAGAGCAGTTTTAAAGAACCCTCCTATTTTAATTTTGGATGAAGCCACTTCCGCGCTCGATACAGAAAGTGAAAAATTAGTACAAGAAGCGATTAATAATATGATGCAGAACAGAACCTCTATTGTCATTGCACATCGATTATCAACTATTCGACACGCTGATGAAATTATTGTGCTACAGAAAGGAGATATAGTTGAAAGAGGTAACCATGATGCACTCATTGCTCAAAATGGTTATTACCGAAAACTAATTGACATGCAGGAAGTTAAATAAGTAGAAATTAAAACAAGTACAAAAGTTTTAAAAATAATATTTACAAAAAACCCCGATAAATTTTATCGGGGTTTTTATATAGAACAATTGAATGTTTCATTCTAATATGTAGCTGCTTTTTAATCAACTCTATTTATCTTCTACTGATCGCTGCTATTTTTTACATATCCTAATTTTGCTTCTAAGCTTAAAGTAGCATGTGGCACCGCACGTAAACGCGCTTTGTCAATTAAGCGACCTGTTACTCTACAAATGCCATAGGTTTTGTTTTCAATACGCATTAAGGCTTTTTCTAAATGGTCTATAAAAGTAATTTGTCTAGAAGCCATTTGACCTAACTGCTCTCTTTCCATGCTAACACTACCATCTTCCATCGTCATGTAACGAGCGTCGTCATTATCTCCACCTAATTCGTCTTTGCGTGTAATAATACCTTGTAAGTAAACTAACTCTTTCTTTGCAGCTTCTACTTTCTTAGAAATTAAATCTTTAAACTCTTTTAATTCTGCATCAGAATATTTTACTAAAGTCTCTGTAGATCTTTCTACTTCTTTTCTTCTTTCCATTGGAACATAGCCTGGTTGATAAGGCACGCTACTTTTAGCGCCAATTTTCGGAACTTTAATATCTTTAATAGGCTCTGCAACTTTACGCACTGGTTTTACAGGAGGCGTTGGAATTTTTGGAACCGGCTTTGCAGGAGGAACATATTTTTCAACTGGCTTAGCGACAGGTTTAACGAGTGGTTTTGGAGCTGCCTTTACAGGAACTACTTTTTTTAAGGGAGCTTTAATAGGAGTTGCTTTTTTTAAAGGTGCTTTAACGGGTACTGGTTTTTTTACAGGTGCTACTTTTTTTGGAACTACCTTTTTTACAGGAGCCGCTTTTTTTGCGGGCGCCGCCTTTTTAGCAGGCACTCCTTTTTTAGGCGCTACCTTTTTAGGCGCTACCTTTTTAGCAGGAGCTGCTTTTTTTGGTGCTGCTTTTTTAGGAGCTGCTTTTTTAGCTGGGGCCGCCTTTTTTACGGGTGCCGACTTTTTAGGAGCTGGTTTTTTAGCTGGGGCCGCCTTTTTGGGAGCTGGTTTTTTTGTAGGCATATTTATCCTTTTTGTCTAACTGAAATTCTTAATTTATGATCATTTATGTCAACTTCTACCCCCTCTTTCAAGGCCGGTAGGAAGTCTATCTGGACTGCGAGAATTTCGCGGCAAATATACCCCGAAAATTGAATAATGGACTCCTTCAAGTCTGTATTATCCTCAATTTCAAGCAAAATCTTGTCAGTTAGCTCAAAATTGCTCTCTTTTCTGATGTTTTGGACCCTATTTACAAGCTCACGGGCATGCCCTTCCTTCAATAACTCGGGACTAATGGTGATATCCAAGGCAACAGTGAGCGCATTTTTGACAGCTACACTCCATCCAGGTATATCTTCTGCTATAATATCTACCTCATTGATTAGCAACTCGATAGTCTCTGATTCGGTGTCTAAGGCTAATTTTCCCTCTTTTTCTAAGCTCGTAATTTGAGCCTGGGTCAAATTGGCAATTACGGCCGAGGCTTGTTTCATTTTGGTTCCTAATTTGGCGCCCAATAATTTGAAATTGGCTTTTACCTTTTTGCTAATAACCCCCTCCGTCTCCGTTATATAATTAATTTCTTTAACGTTTACCTCGGCAAGTATTAATTCTTCCATTAATTCAATAGCCGTTTTCGTGGCTGGATCTAAAACAGGAATTAATATTTTTTGCAAAGGCTGACGTACTTTGATATTCACTTTTTTACGAATAGATAAAACCAAAGAACAAATATCCTGTGCCATTTGCATTCTGCTTTCCAAAGCAGTATCTATTTGAGATTTGTCTGCAATAGGAAAAGGAGCATGATGAATAGAACTATAATTATGTTTTTGAGTAACTGAATTTAAATTTCTGAAAACTTGGTCAGCGAAAAATGGTGCGATAGGGGCCATTAATTTAGTAATGGTTTCAATACACTCGTATAAGGTTTGATAAGCAGCAATTTTATCTTGGGTATAAGTACCTTTCCAAAAACGACGACGACATAATCTTACATACCAGTTACTTAAATGCTCATCCACAAAAGTTTCAATGGCACGACCCGCTGTGGTAGGTTCGAAATCATCCATTGAGGTAGTGACAGTTTGAATTAAAGTATGTAAAGAAGAAATAATCCAACGGTCAATTTCTGGTCGCTCGGCTAAAGGAATGGTTGCTTGTTCAAAATGAAAATCATCTACATTGGCATACAAAACAAAAAACTGATAAGTATTGTATAAAGTGCCAAAGAATTTTCTTTGTACTTCTTGTATACCAGACATATCAAATTTTAAATTATCCCAAGGAGAAGCATTGGTTACTAAATACCAGCGTGTGGCATCGGCACCATACTTTTCAATTGTTTCAAAGGGGTTCACCACATTGCCCAGTCGCTTACTCATTTTATTGCCATTCTTATCCAAGACAAGTCCATTACTCATCACCGCCTTGTAAGCCACACTATCAAAAAGTAAAACGCCCAATGTATGTAATGTATAAAACCATCCACGTGTTTGGTCTACGCCCTCGCAAATAAAATCGGCTGGAAAGGCCTGGCCTTTATCTATTAAATCTTTATTTTCAAAAGGATAATGCCACTGCGCATAAGGCATCGCACCAGAGTCAAACCATACGTCTACTAAATCAGACACACGCTTCATAGCTTGGCCACTTGCACTTACTAATTCAATTTGATCTACAAAAGGTTTATGTAAATCCACATCTAACTTACCATCAATTATTTTTAAATCAACTGCTTTGTTCAAGCCTTTTTCTTTAGCAGCTAAAAAACCTTTAGTTAATTCTTCAATCGATCCTATACAAACTTCCTCTGTTCCATCTTCTGTTCTCCAAATTGGAAGCGGCGTGCCCCAATAACGGCTACGCGATAAATTCCAGTCCACCATATTCTCTAACCAGTTACCAAAACGACCTTCCCCCGTACTCTTGGGTTTCCAATTAATGGTTTTATTTAATTCAATTAATCTATCCTTTACAGCCGTGGTTTTAATAAACCAAGCATCTAGTGGATAATATAAAATAGGCTTATCCGTTCTCCAACAATGCGGATAATTATGTTCGTATTTTTCTACCTTAAAGGCTCTGTTTTCTTTTTTCAGTTTTACAGAAATATCTACGTTTACATCTTGGTAGTCTTTTTCGTCTTTATAATTCTTTACAAAGCGGCCACTAAATTCTCCCACACCTTCTACAAATTTTCCTTCACGATCTACTAGCGTAAGAATACCTAAATTATTTTTTTGTCCTACTTTGTAGTCATCTGCACCAAAGGCAGGAGAAGTATGCACGATACCTGTTCCATCTTCTGTGGTCACAAAATCACCTAGCACTATTTTAAAAGGATCTCCTTCAAAAGTTTTTGGATCGTTGGCCTCAAAGGGCATTAACTGCTCGTAACGAAGTCCATTTAACCCGCTGCCTTTGCAAGTAGCTATTATTTTCCAAGGAATAAGTTTATCGCCTTCTGCAAAACTTTCTACGCCCTCGCCTTCTTCTTTAAAATATTTAGACACTAAATTTTTAGCGATCACCACATTTACGGGTATGGCTGTATAGGGGTTATAAGTAGCTACTAAAACATATTCAATATTGGGGCCAACAGTGAGTCCTAAATTCGAGGGTAGGGTCCACGGTGTAGTGGTCCAAGCCATATAAAATATTTCTTTCGACTTTACACTTGCTGCATTTACTGCATCAAATAAGAATTGGCTATCTGCATTTTCTACTGCTTTGAACATAGCCACTGTTGAAGTATCTTTTACATCCTTGTATGTACCTGGTTGATTGAGTTCATGTGAACTTAATCCTGTTCCTGCTGCAGGTGAATAAGGTTGTATACTTACACTTTGATACAAGTAACCTTTTTTATAAAGCGTACTTAATATCCACCAAAGTGTTTCAATATAATTATTTTCAAAAGTGATATAAGGATTATTTAAATCTACCCAGTATCCCATTTTATTGGTAATATCGTCCCATTCTTTTTTATAACGAAGTACCGCTTCTCTACATTTTTGATTATACTCTTCTACACTTATTTTTTTACCAATATCTTCTTTCGTAATGCCTAATTCTTTTTCTACACCTAATTCAACAGGTAAGCCATGGGTATCCCATCCGCCTTTTCTTTTTACCTGAAAACCTTGCATGGTTTTATACCTACAAACCATATCCTTTAAAGTTCTAGAAATAACATGGTGAATGCCGGGCATTCCATTGGCACTCGGAGGCCCTTCATAAAAAACAAAGGGGGTCTTGCCTTCTCTTAAAGAGACCGACTGCTCAAAAGCCTGTTCGGACTTCCAAGAAGCCAATATCTCTGCCTCCAATTGAGGGAGATTTAATCCACTAAATTCTGGGTATTTTTTACTCATACAACGCTTTATCCTAGCTCATTTTTAGGGCACGAAGGTACGAATAAGCTTGTAAAAAAGGCCAGCCCTCTTTGGGTCAAATGAATAAGGTAAAAGGGATCTTGTATTAGGCTTGTGGCTGGTCAGAACTTGATTTAACCTCCTGCTCGGCATTTATGTCTGTATCACTGAAGAACTTCTTCTGAAAGATAAACAAGGTAATGACCCCGGTGCTAATGGATGCATCGGCAAAATTAAATACAGGTCGGAAAAATTCAAATTCCTCCCCTGCCCAAATAGGGAACCAACTAGGAAAATGTGCATTTTGAATAAGGGGGAAATAAAACATGTCTACTACTTTCCCATGTAAAAAACTACCATAGCCTCCACCCTGTGGAAGTAAATGCGCTACCATGGTTGTATAAGGTACACTTGCTTCAAATAGTAGGCCGTAAAACATAGAGTCAATTAAATTACCTACGGCACCCGCATAAATTAAGGCAGCACAAAAAATAAAACCATTATGGTATTTTTTTTCAATAAAACCTTTAATTAAAAAAGTGCCCCAAATAACGGCAGCTAGGCGAAATAAAGTCAAGATTATTTTTCCAAAGCCACCTCCAAATTTTAAACCCCAGGCCATGCCTTCATTTTCTATAAAATGCAGTCTTGCCCATGAATCAATGATGATATGTTCTTCCCCGATAAAATAATTAAGCTTAATATAAAACTTAATAGCTTGATCGATAAATATAATGAGCGCAATAATGATGGCTACTTTTCTCCCATTCATAGGTAATGTATAATGTGGTGCGAATATAAGATAGTTTTTAGGGAGCAGGTTATGAATTTTCTTTCTCTAATTTTCTTTTGTTAACGAAAATGGAATAAAAAATAGAACCTGTAATACAAAAAATAATAATCATTAAAGAAATTAAAACTTGTGTGTTTTTATCTAGCCACAAATTTACATAGTGTTCGCCTAGCATTTTAATACCAATAAAAACTAAAACAATGGCAATACCCTGTTGTAAAAATTCAAACTGATTCACGGCTCCTCTTAATAAAAAGAACAATGAACGTAGTCCTAATATGGCAAAAATATTAGAAGTATAAATAACTAAACTGCTTCTTGAAATACCCATTACCGCTGGAATTGAATCTAAGGCAAATACAATATCAATGGCTGCTAAAAGTACCACCACTACAAATAAGCTTGTATACAAAGGTTTATTATTATGGTCTTTAATAACAAACTTACCATCGCCATCTGTACTTCCAAGAGGTAAGAATTTTTTTAAGAATAGATATATTTTAGAGTGATGTGGATCAAAATTATCTTCCTGGTCTGCAGTAAACATTTTATAACCTGTATACACTAAGAAGGCACCAAAAATATAAAGCACCCATGCAAATTTGGCCACCAAGGCCACACCCACTGTAATGAAAATGACTCTAAATAAAATAGCGGCTAATATACCTATTAATAAAACCCTTGGTATATGTTTTTCTTTCACCTGAAAGGAACTAAAAATTAAAATGAAAACAAAAATATTATCAATGCTTAAACTCCATTCCATTAAATAACCGCTCAAGTATTCAAATGCTAATTTTTGACCTTCCTCTATCCACATAAATACAAAAAAAGCAAGCGCTAACAATACCCATAAAAAAGTTTGACGCAAGGCCTGCTTCATGGTAATGATGGCATTTTTTTTACTTAAAAAACCTAGGTCTAGGATTAGAGCAATAAGAATGACCGCTCCAAAAACAAAATAAACTAATTGATCTGTTGTCATAGTATAAAGTTACAACATACTTACTAAATAGCAAATTGACGTTTCCGATACCCTGTCCATATTAAATAGAACAGCCCTAGTAGAACTAGTGGGCCAAGGACTAAAATAAATTGAACCAGTACTCTATGCTCCTCTACTTTTTGACGATTTAATAAACGCAGCAATTGCTGTTTACTACGAGAAGCCAATAAACCAATGGGTTCGTTTAAATAAGCAATAGTATTTACAAAAAAATCATGATTGGCAAACTGATACTCTTCATAAGGCATCATGCCCATGGGCAGGGGACCTCTTTTTACATCCACTTGGTTGGTAAGAATATCCGCATCTGAAATAATGACTTGTTTGGAACTTGCAATACCTTTTTCTAGATAGCCCTTACCAGTAGAAGCCTTGATACTGTCTAGCATTACCGCAGAAACTCGATTAGAAAACAAGGAAGGAAATTTACCTTCTGCTAAAACGGCTACGGATAAATGATTTTTTTGAAAACTTTCCAATTCGCCTTCTTGTTTACCGCTATTGATATCCACCACAGCAGGTGAGCTAAGTATACGACTATTGGAGTCGGTACTAAGTAATATTGTTTTCTGAATACCTGCAACCGCAATGGTATCAATGCTTGAAGGGAAATAAGATAATACTCTATCTATATTTTGAACAATCGGGTGCTGTTCATTGCCTTGTAAAAAAGGAAAATAAGGCCAAGGCATTCTTTGAATAAGGGGACTACCGTCCTCCCCCTTACCCACTACCATGGGTAGTTTAGCGCAATTTAAATCTTGTACTAAATTGGCATTTATTCTTACCCCATATTTAAAAAGTAAATCATCTAAGGCTAAGCTTCTATCATAAGCCGTATAAGCGCCACTCGTTTTTTGTAAACTATCATACTCCGCAACTAATTTATCAAGGGCCCAAACTATATTACCGCCTCCCATTACAAACTGATCTAATTTTAATTTATCCAATTCTGTAAAAGCTTGGGTAGGCTTTACAATAAGTAAGGTTTTAATTTTTTGCGGATTAGGAAAACCTTTTTTCAAATCAAATACAGCTAAATTATAGCTATGCATAATAGATTCTCCTAAATGATTCACCGTTAAATTAACAGGCTCCCCATTGCCCGTCAAATAAGCAATATTTGGAACCACCTTTCTATTTAATAAATAAAGGGCTTGTGTAAATTTATATTCCAATAAAGAAACTGCTGCATTGGCAGTGGCCTCCATATCTTCTTCAGGAATATCTTTTACAATATTATAAGGCTTAAAATATTTTTTACTTGTTCTTAAATCAATCACAATAGGTGCCTGGCCCTCCACTTCAATAAGAGCGCCAGGAATCATTAGTTGGTCTACTCTTTTATCAGAAGGACCATTTTCAGTTTGTATTCTTTGAATCGGTAATCCTAATGTAGACAAGCTATCATAAAACTGGTACAAGGCATCGTCTTTATACAATTCTCCAGGTATTTCAATATCCCAGCTAATGGCATTTGGATTGATTTGTTTAAAACGCTCTAGTAAGGTTGCAGCGGCTACTGCAATATTTTTATAATAAGGGGGTATATCTCCGCCTAAATAAAGGTGCACTCTTGCAGGCTTATTGATAGCTGCAATAATTTCTGTTGTGCTTTGATGTAAAGTATAACGCTGTTCCTTAGTAAGGTCTAATTGAAAATTATAAATAGAAAAAAATATATTGAAGCTAATTAAAACGGCCACTGTAATTATGTATTTTACTTTGCCTTTTATATTCTCCATACTTCCTATGGCAAATAAAACTAGTATCGATAAAAAGTAAATAATATCCTCCGCTGTAAGCAGGCCCTTACTCATATTCATATAGTGTGCCTCCAAACCCAGCTTACTTATATAAAAATTGGCACCATTGGTAAATACAGAAAGCTGACTAAGTAAACTAAAACCTTTAAATAATAAGAGACAAACCAAAATGGATACTAGTAAAGACACTAAATTATTTTTGGTAATGCTACTTATGTAAATGCCTATGGCCGTATAAGAAGCCGCTAAAAATAATAAACCAAAATAAGAGCCATAAGTAGCACCAAAGTCTATTCCACCAATATCACTTAAGGCGTCCAAAGTAAATGCATACAATAAAGTAGGTAGAATAGCTACTAGTACAATGAATAAGTTGCCCAAAAACTTTCCTACTACTAATTGAAGCGGGCTAATAGGTAAGGTTCTAATGATTTCATAAGTGCCTTGTTTATACTCATCCGAAAAACTATGCATGGTAATGGCCGGCACCAAGAGTAATAAAAACCAAGGGGCAAAGTCGAAATAAGCTTGCAAGGAAGCATACCCGAAATCGAGTACATTAAAATTAGGAAGTACAAATAAAACAAGCCCATTCACGATTAAGTAAAAGCCAATGACTAAATAGCCTGTTAAGCCATTGAAATACTGCGCCCATTCTTTTTTGCAAATTGCCCACATGGTTCAAAGCTACAAAAAAAATGCCCCGTGTTAACGGAGCATTCAATATTATAATTATCTTATGATTTATATGGATAGTCTATCCAAGGTCTTGTTATACTTATACCGCGAAGCTTTCACCACATCCGCAACTTCTACTTGCATTGGGGTTATTGAAATAAAAGCCTTTTCCATTTAAGCCATCTGAAAATTCCAATTCGGTATTCACTAAGTATAAAAAGCTTTTTAAGTCGGTAACAATCCTTATCCCATTGTCTTCAAAGACTTGATCCATGGGTTTCACCTCATTGTCAAAGTCTAGTTTATAGCTTAAGCCAGAACAACCACCCCCTACTACCCCTACTCTTAAAAAATAACTTGCGTCGTCGGTAACGCCCGCGTCTTGCATTAATTGCAATACCTTGGCCTTTGCCTTAGCACTTACATAAATAGAATTCTCTTGGGCTACTTCGCTCATAGGTAATAAATAGAAGACCTAAACTAAACGTGGCTTTGTTCAAATACTAATTCAGCCAATCCGTTTTTAACACGGAAATCATTGATAGCTGCTTTAATTGCATCTTCTGCTAAAACAGAACAGTGAATTTTAACTGGAGGTAAATTTAATTCCTCTACTAAATCCATATTGTCAATTTTAACTGCTTCGTCAATTGTTTTTCCTTTTAACCACTCTGTGGCTAAAGAAGAAGAGGCAATGGCAGAACCACAACCAAATGTTTTGAACTTAGCGTCGGTAATAAGACCCGTTGCTTCATCTACTTCTATTTGCAAACGCATTACGTCTCCGCACTCTGGTGCACCTACTAAACCAGTACCTACACTCTTAGAGGCTTTATCTAATGTTCCTACATTTTTAGGATTAGAATAATGATCGATTACTTTATCTGAATATGCCATTTTATTTTTATTTTATATTTTCAAAATTATTAAAAAAATTCGAAACTAGTGACCTGCCTTTTATTTAATGATGTGCCCATTTGACAATGTACACATTAAAATTTCAAGACTCGAAACCTTCAGTTTCTCATCTTGCAATGTTTAATGATGTGCCCATTGAATTGCGTCAATGTCAATCCCTTCTTTAAACATTTCCCAAAGTGGGCTCATTTCTCTTAGTTTTAAAACGGTATCGGTTACCGCTTTAATCGTAAAATCAATTTGTTCTTCAGTGGTATATCTTCCTAAACCAAAACGAAGAGAGCTATGTGCTAAATCATCGCCTAAGCCCAATGCTTTTAAAACATAGCTAGGCTCTAAAGAAGCCGATGTACAAGCTGAACCAGAAGATAAAGCGATGTCCTTGTTAAAGCCCATCATCAAGCCTTCTCCTTCCACATATTTAAAAGAGATATTACTTACATGGGGTAAACGGTGCGCCGGATTACCATTTACATAAGTCTCATCAATTAACTTTAATGCATTTTCTAATTTGTCTCTTAATTTTGAAACTCTTTCTGTATCGCCAGCCATATCTGTCTTTGCTATTTCTGCAGCTTTACCAAAACCTACAATACCAGGTACGTTTAAAGTACCACTACGCATTCCTCTTTCATGTCCACCGCCGTCTATTTGAGCAGTTACTTTTACACGCGGATTTTTTCTTCTCACATACAAAGCGCCTACCCCTTTAGGACCATACATTTTGTGTGCAGTAAAAGACATAATATCAATGCCGTCTGCAATAACATCTACAGGAATTTTTCCAACTGCTTGTACTGCATCTGTAAAGAAAAGTGCTCCATGCTTTTTTGCAATGGCTCCAATTTCTTTCACCGGTTGTATAACACCAATTTCATTATTGGCATACATAATCGCTACTAAAATAGTAGTAGGCTTCATGGCAGCTTCTAATTGTTTTAAGTCAATTAAACCATCGGGTTGAACTTCTAAATAAGTAACTTCTGCACCTAATTTTTCTAAGTGCTTGCAAGTATCCAAAACAGCCTTATGTTCGGTGGTGCTAGTAATAATATGATTGCCCTTGCTTGCATACATTTCATATACACCTTTGATACCTAGGTTGTTACCTTCAGTAGCACCAGAAGTGAATATAATTTCTTTAGGATCGGCGCCAATTAATTGGGCAATTTGCTCACGTGCATAATCCACTGCTTCCTCTGCATGCCATCCAAAAGAATGGTTACGACTAGCCGCATTACCGAAATTTTCGACAAAATAAGGTAACATCGCTTCTAAAACCCTAGGATCCATAGGGGTAGTTGCGTTATGATCAAGATAAATTGGTAATTTTAACATAACGGAATTTAATTTTTTCTATAGCGCAAAGCTAAAGCTAAAGGCTTGATTTTATTGAATTCGTTAAGCATTAAAGGTAATTTTTTCCCAATTCGTAAAACAACAGAACCATGGATTATAAAGTAGAACATATCGGCATCGCGGTAAAAGACCTAGCCACCAGCATCCCTTTATTCGAACAATTGTTAGGAAGCCCCTGCTATAAAACCGAATCCGTTGATAGTGAGGCTGTCAATACGGCCTTTTTTCTTCAACAAAGCACCAAAATTGAACTATTGGAAAGCAGCAAGCCTGAAGGGCCCATTGCAAAATTTATAGATAAAAAAGGGGAAGGCATGCACCATATTGCTTTTGAAGTGCCAGATATTGTAGCGGAAATGGAAAGATTAAAAAAACTAGGCTTTACCCTATTGAATGAAACACCTAAAAAAGGGGCTGACAATAAATTAATTTGTTTTGTACATCCTAAACAAACCAATGGTGTTCTTATTGAACTTTGTCAAAGTATTGACTAGTAAGTTTATTGAAAAGTAAAAAAAATTGAAGCTGCTTTTCTGCGATTAAATACCTAAAATTTCAATGGCTTTTTGTGCCGCTAATTGGCTGGCATCTTTTTTAGTATATCCTTTTTGAGCAGTGACCACTTCGCCATCTAACACTACATTAATAGTGAATAATCTTCTTCTTCCTTCTAGCTGTTCACCTGCTAAAACAAAATCTATTTGTTTGCCTTGCTTTAAAGCCCAGCCAATAATTTTATTTTTTATATTAATATCAATTTGCTCTAAATCGTCCATGAACAAATAAGGCTGAATCATTTTCTCTATTATCCAAAGTTTAGTAAAATCATATTTCTTATCTAAATAAATAGCGCCTACTAAGGCCTCCAAGGTATTGCCAAAAATTTGACTGGTTTTCAAAGACCCATCCATTTTATTAAACCTTGTCATTTTGCGCAGTCCCATTTGCACTGCAATATGATTCAGTTGCTGTCTATTCACCATCTTGCTGCGCATCTCAGTTAAAAAACCTTCTCCTTTGTAGGGATATTTTTTAAATAAATAATCGGCCACCACCGAGCCTATAATAGCGTCGCCTAAAAATTCAAGTCTTTCATTATTTTCTGCAGGATTTTCTCTAACCGATCTATGATTCAATGCAGTTTGAAAAAGTACAATACTTTTTGTTTGATAGCCAATAAGTGCTGCTAAATTTTTTTCAAAATCAGATTTTTTGAAAAAGGAAAGTAGAGTTTGTATTCTTTTCACTTTAAGTTAGGCCTTGTATTTTTTTACAATCACACAGGCATTGTGTCCGCCAAATCCGAAAGTATTACTTAAGGCTGCATTCACAGTTCTTTTTTGTGCTGTATTAAAAGTAAAATTAAGGCCTTGGTCTAATTCAGGATCGTCTGTAAAATGGTTGATGGTAGGAGGAATAATATCATGCACCACGGCTTGAATACAAGCAATGGCTTCAATCACTCCTGCTGCACCCAAGCAATGACCCGTCATGGATTTAGTAGAACTAATATTTAAATTATAAGCATGCTCACCAAACACCGCTGTAATAGCCTTGGTTTCTGCTATATCTCCTAAAGGCGTAGAAGTACCATGCGTGTTGATATAATCAATATCTGATGGCTGCATTTCAGCATCTTTTAAAGCGGCGATCATTACATTCTTAGCACCTAATCCATCTGGATGTGGGGCCGTTAAATGATAAGCATCTGCAGTAGCTCCACCACCTACTACTTCACAATATATTTTAGCACCGCGTTTTTGCGCGTGCTCTAATTCTTCTAAAACTAAAACGCCCGCAGCTTCTCCCATGATAAAACCATCTCTGTCTTTATCGTAAGGACGACTCGCTGTTTTAGGGTCGTCATTTCTTTCACTCATCGCCTTCATGGCATTGAAACCACCCATACCTGCAATGCCTATCACCGACTCTGCTCCACCGGTAACAATAATATCGGCCTTGCCTAATTTTATATTATCCATGGCAGTGACTATGGCATTGGTACTTGAAGCACAGGCACTCACTACGGCGAAGTTGGGTCCACGAAAACCATGCTTCATAGAAATTTGCCCAGCGGCAATATCTAATATCATTTTAGGAATAAAAAAAGGATTGAATCTTGGTGTACCATCTCCTTGTACAAAATTGGTTACCTCTTCTGTAAAAGTGGTTAAACCTCCAATACCACTTGCAAAAATAACACCTACTCTATCGTGGTCAACATTGTCTTTGGTAATACCCGCATCTGTCACTGCTTGGTCACTAGCTACCAATGCAATTTGAGCAAAGCGGTCTAATTTTCTAGCTTCTTTGCGATCCATAAATTCTACTGGATCAAAGCCTTTGATTTCACATGCAAATCTTGTCTTAAACTTAGAGGCATCAAATTGTGTTATCATATCCGCACCCGATACACCATTGATTAAGTTTTCCCAGTAAGAAGCTAGGTTATTTCCAATAGGTGTTAAAGTACCAATTCCTGTAACTACAATGCGTTTAGTTTGCATGTTAATGGTTTTAAAATAAGAATCCGCCTTTAAAGCAAAGGCTCAAAAAGGCGGATTTAAATATGCCGATGATTCAGCTTGAAACTTCTAAATGAATTTAGTTATTTCGCGTGCTCTTCTAAATAAGCAACAGCTTGACCAACGGTAGTAATAGTTTCTGCTTGTTCATCAGGAATTGAAATATTGAATTCTTTTTCAAATTCCATAATTAATTCAACTGTGTCTAAAGAATCTGCTCCCAAATCATTTGTAAAAGAAGCGGCACTTGTAACTTCTGCTTCATCTACACCTAATTTGTCAACGATGATTTTTTTAACTCTTGTAGCGATGTCTGACATTGTAAAAAGTTTTTGTTAACGGCGCAAAAATATACTTTTTGTTAAAAACGAAGTATTTTATTTGCCTTTTTGTTTACACATTTTAAAGTCCGACTACAAGTTAGGCATATTTTGGGCTTTTTGAGGCTTTTATAGGCTAGAAATAGGGTAAATAAGGCAATTTATAGGCCTATTTATAAGCGAACAATTAGTAGTTAAAAGGGGCTTTTTGAATAGCTAATAATTGTAAAAGTGGATAACCTTTATAAAGAAGGTATGGCGAAGGACTTATTTATTCTTTAAAATAGCCCTTATTGTTTGCTTTATCTCGAGGGTCATATTATCATTGGGAATAAGAAAGAAGGTTTTAGGGCCAAAATAAATATGGAAAAAATGAGGGCTTTCGAAATAATGAGATACTTCTTCCCAGTTCCAAGCCGCCTCTCCTTGCATGGATTGCAAGCTTGCCTTTTGGTTATCAAAACTAAAATCCCAGTTATAGGTAAACAAGGCTGTTTTTTTATAAAAAATATTGGGCATTAGATACCAAAATAAAAGTAACAGCACAATCCAAAGTACTGAGCCTAATAAAAATAATTCTGGTCTAATTTTTTTTAAGAATAATAAAATGCCTGTTAAGATGGCATATACATTCACCACAATCATTAATGTTTTAATTTCTGGTTGCTTTATAAAATGATAACGCAAGGCTTCTAATACCTGTGCTTTTTGATAACTAACTTCGATAGACATGAATGAACATATTATTTATACCCTACAAAGATACAGCCCTTTTAAAAAATGACTATATTTAATTATATAAAATAATACATGAAAGTACTTTGTATTGGTGAGGCTTTAATTGATATGATTTGCACAGATGTAAATGTATCTTTATCCAGTGGCCAACATTTTTTAAAAAAAGCAGGTGGCGCTCCCGCGAATGTGGCTGCCGCTATTGCAGCTTTAGGGGGTGAGGTAAGTATGGCCGCCAAAGTAGGCGACGACCCCTTTGGACAACACCTTATAGAACTGCTTGATACAATGGGCGTAAATACAAGTTTAATCATTAAGGACCCAGCACATTTTACCACACTTGCTTTTGTTTCTTTAATAAACGATGGGGAAAGAGATTTTTATTTTAATAGAGGCGCAGATAAAGAATTAACCATATCCGATTTAGCTGCAGTTCATTTAAACGAATATGGAATTGTTCATTTTGGATCGGCCACTGCTTTTTTACCCGGTCCTCTTCAAAACACTTACATTGAACTATTAGCTAAAGCAAAACAAGCGGGCTGTTTAATAAGTTTTGATCCTAATTATAGGCATTTACTTTTTCAAAATAACAGCGCTTCTTTTATTTCGCAGTGTGGCGCCTTTATTGAAAGGTGCAATTTTTTTAAATTGAGTGATGAAGAAGCTTTATTAATTACTGGTTGCGATACCGTGGCAATGGCTGCAAATGCATTAAGAAAAAAAACAAGCGCAGTATTTACCATTACCTTAGGTAAAGAAGGCACAATGCTTTGTATAGGTGACCAAATTGAAATCATTAAAAGCATTCCTGTTCAACCTGTGGATGCCACCGGCGCGGGCGATGCTTTTGTAGGCGCTGTTTTATATCAATTGAATAAGCGAAATGTAAAAGATATAAACTTAGTTTCAATGGAAGATTGGAAAAATATCATTAGCAATGCCAATAAAGCGGGCGCTAGAACCTGCGAATACATGGGCGCGATGGAAGCCTTCAAGCATTTGAATAATTCCATTTTCGATTAGCCCTAAAATCTATAGCCAAAACCTAGGCTAATGGTATAGTCTGCAAATGCAGCATCTCCTCTTGAAAATACTTTAGTATCGTTGGTTCTTAAAATATCTGGATAGCTTTGAGGTCTTTCTCTTCTAATAGCCACTGGTGCATATAAATAGAAGTTGAAATTTTTATAACTATAATTAGCGCCTGGTTCTATAGCCAATACATTACCTGGTCTTCTAAAGCCAGTATTGTCTCCTATTAAATCCTTTGCAGGAATACATTCATATCGTGCACCCATTGAAAGGGTAAAGGCATTGGTTGTCCAGTTCGTACCTGCTCTTAATAAATATTGGTCGGGCACACTCATTACATCTGAAGTGTACTTAATTGCAGTTGCAGAAGGAATTCCCCCTCTTGCAGTACTTACCCCATTATTGCCTTTTGGATTAATTAAATAGTAGGTATTACCATAAACACTGAATGCATTATTTAATTGTCTGAAGGCATTTAATTCAAGCGATAACCCCCAGCCCCCATCGCCCAATTGTATAGATTGATCCACTGGTCCTTTTCTAGTTAGAGTATTAGTACCTAATTTATAATTATAAATATCTTCAGCTTTATAATTACCCGTTGGCATTTTAAGACCAACGCCTCCTAATAAATTACCCTTCGCTCCTTGCTTTGGTGCAATAAGCCATTTGTAAGCAGTTAATCTTATATCTCCTAAGCCTTGAGAAAAAGTAGCAAAACGCGGATTGCCCTTGGTATTTCCCAGATGCTCATATAAAGAACTTCTTTCATTATATAACAAAGGAAGATCAAAGCCAATACTCCATTTTTCATTTAGTTTTCTCACCAAAAAAATATCCATGGTGCGACTAAAATTTCTAACATCGGTCCCTTCAGCTACTCTTTGGGTTTGCTCGTCTGTACCATTAAAATGTTTATAGGATTTGAAATAGCGACCATTAATATTGAGGTCCCATTTAGGTTCCACCATTTTTTGAGCGTTACTATCATGCATCATTCCATTCATCATACCATGCATCATAGAATGTTCCATGGTATTTAAGCCACCCACCGTTCTAATAGCCACACATCCCTGTGCACTTAATTCGACAGAGCTACCTATTATTAAAAAGAAGGCGGCAACTAGCTTTATATTGATTAGAATTCTTTTCATTAACCTGATAAAATTTATAGTTTCAAAGCAGGCAAATATAGGGTAAAATATTTTTTGGAAAATTAGATATATAAGTAATTTTGTATAAAACTAGCTCAATGTAGTATGTTTGTATAATTAGTAAACGTAATATTATGAAATACATTAAACTTTTTTTAATTATTGCCCTTTCCCTATTTGTGTTTTTAGTGTATTTGGTTATACCCAATAAAATAGTAGTGAGTAATAATAATTTTGTACACCAGCCAGGCAATATTGTAAGCAATGCCTTTATGAGTATACAATACTGGGATAAATGGATGCCTCATGATTCTATCGATGACCATACATTTATCTTAAAACAAGGAAAATTGGAAGTGAATGAATCTTTTTTATCTGCAATCAAATGCTTTTATACCATTAATGAAATGTCTGGGCCTGTTACCTATTCTGCAATTGATGCAGGTGGCGATAGCACTATGCTAAGATATGAAGCTACTATAAATAATAAATTCATTTCTCCTTTGCAAAGAATTAATAATTATTTAGATAGTAAGAAAATGAAAGGGCAGCTTGATATTACCTTAGAGGCAGCAAAAAAATTCTATTCAAAAAAAGAAAATAATAAAATAGGCCCTACTCAATAGAAAATTTATTTCCAAGCATTTTTTAATTGTTGAATATCTGCAGGACTTGTTCTGCAACAACCTCCGATTACTTTAGCGCCAGCCGCTTTCCATATTTGGGCATTATCAACAAAACTCAGTTCGCAGTTATCTGTTGGTTCCCAGGTTTTAGTATCACTATTATATGCCTCCCCTTTATTGGGATACACCACAATATATTTATCGGTTATAGGAACTGCCATTTTTATTAGAGATTCTATATAATGCGGCGCCGTGCAGTTAACACCCACACCAATAATGTTTGGACTTTCATTCAACAATTCAATAGCTTCAGAAAATAAAGCGCCGCTGCATAAATGCGCTTCGTCTTTACAACTAAAGCTTACCCAAGCTTGACATTGCGGATAATTTTTTAATAATTCCTTTATCGCCAATGCTTCTTCTAAACAAGGTATGGTTTCAAAGGCAAGTATATTGGCATTGGATCTAGCTAGTAGGTCAAGCCTATGCTTATGAAATTCCATTAATGTTTCTAGACTCACATTGTAATTACCTTTGTATTCAGAGCCATCTGCTAAGGCTGCACCATAAGGGCCTATGGAAGCTGCCACTAAAGGAACTTTTTTATTCGATGCAGGGCTTGCGAGTAAAAATTCATTAATTGCATCTTTGGCAATACTTAAACTCAATTGCATTAAGTCTTCAGTTTCTTTTTTCGAATAGCCTTGTTTTGCAAAACCACTAAAACTTGCTTGATAAGTAGCTGTTGTAATAATATCTGCTCCTGCATGCAAATAATCCAAATGAACTTGCTTAATTAAGGCAGGATTTTCAATGAGTAATTTAGCAGACCACAATGCATGATTTAAATTAGCGCCTCTTTTTTCCAATTCAGTAGCCAAAGCACCATCTAATATGACACAGCCTTGTTTTTCAATTATATTATCAAAAAATGAATTCATTAAAACTAGTTGTTACTACTTCCCAATACAGAACTTAGAGAAAATAAAATCTAATTGGTCTTCATTGGTAATTTGCCCCGTAATAGTACCCAAATAATGCAAGGCCTGATTAATATCAATGGCTAGTAAATCGCCCGTGGCATTATTGGCAAGTCCGGTTTCAATATCTACAAGGGCGTATAATAATTTTTTAAGCACAGTGGCATGTCTTGCATTGGTCACAATAGTACCTTCTTTGTTTAAGCCATCTCCTACTACTTTTTGCGTAAGCATGGTTCTTAAAGCTTCAATATTTTTTTTATCCTTAGCGGCAATAAAAATAACATCTTTCAATGCTTCATTGTTTTGTAAGGAAGGGTCAATACCCAAGTCTACCTTATTACCCACTAATATCATTTTATCATTACCTATAGCTGTTTGCCAGTCTATAATTTGATTTGCAGTGGTGGCACTTGCATCAAATAAAGCAATAACAATATCTGCTTGCTCTATTTTTTCAATACTCTTGTCTATACCCATTTGCTCAATCAAATCGGAAGTACTGCTTCTTATACCTGCTGTATCAATTAATTTATACAATACACCTTCAATGGTAAGATACTCTTCTACTGTATCACGCGTGGTGCCTGGTATTTCACTTACAAGGGCCCTATGCTCGTTTAATAATGTATTTAAAAGCGTCGATTTTCCTGCATTAGGTTTTCCCACAATGGCTACCTGTACTCCATTTTTAATAACATTGCCTAGCTTAAAAGAATCGTACAATAATTGTGTCTTTAATTGTAATTGCGCTACTAATTTTTCTAATTCTTTTTTATTGGCAAAGGCCACATCTTCTTGAGAAAAATCTAATTCTAATTCTATGAGTGCTGAAAATTTTATTAATTTTTCACGCATCACTTGCAAATCGGAAGAGAAGCCTCCTTTTAAATTATATAAAGCTGTTTTGCGAGAGGCCTCTGTATTACTAGCAATTAAATCAGCCACCGCTTCGGCCTGTGTTAAATCTAATTTGCCATTTAAAAATGCACGCTGGGTAAACTCACCGGGCTTTGCTAGCCTAGCTCCTTTTAAAATAAATAATTGTAACAGGGAGTCTTGTATAAAGGGTGAACCATGACAAGATATTTCTACCACTTCTTCCCCTGTATATGATTTAGGACCTTTATATAAAGTAACCACCACTTCATCTATCACTTGCAAGTCGTCGATAATTTTACCAAAGTGTACCGTATGTGAAGGCTTTGCAGCTAGATTCTTTTTAGAAAATACGGACGCTACTTTCTCAATGGATTTTGGACCACTTAGTCTTATAACAGCAATAGCCCCTAATCCTGGAGGAGAAGCGAGTGCTACAATTGTATCATTCCAAGTACTTAAATTTTCGCGCATAGAAAACAAAGGTAAACTTTATACTAGTAAAAAAAATCCCTCCCCGAAAGTTCGGGAAGGGATTCATAATTTATTAGAAAAGAGGCTGGGCCTAATCTTCAGATACAACAAACACAATGGCTTGTCTATGGCGGTAAATTACATTACGACCATTTTGAACAGCTGGCTTCCATTTTGGACCTCTAGTAATTACACGTACAGCTTCATCCTTTGTACCATATCCAGGATCGTTCTCTGATTTTACATCACTGATAGAACCATCTCTAGCTACGACGAAAGAAATAACTACAGAGTATTTTCCAGCAGGTGCTCCATTTTCTACAGGTAAGTCTCTGTTTAAAGTTCTTTCCAAGTAACGAACCCATCCTTGCTGACCTCCAGGGAATTCAGCCGGAATTTGTACTACTGTAAAGATTTTATCAGTCTCTTCTTCTGCAACAGCCACTACTGATTCAGTAGGTGCTACTAAGCCATCATCTTTGATACCTTCCTGATTGACTGCGCCAATTTTTACATCTTCTAATTTCTCTACTTCTTTAATCTCATCTTCTTTTTTCACTTCCTCATCTTTTACGATTTTAGGAGGTGTAAATTTCGCCATTTCCACTTTTGGTGGTTCTTGCTTTGGCGGTGGAGGTGGCGGTGGCGGTGGCTTTTTTTCTTGTGTCACATCTGTTAAAGAAACATCTGTAACAATTATCTCAGTCTTAGACTTCTTTGCAGAATTAGACCAGATAGCGCCAGCTGCTAATAAAACGGTAAAAGCAAACATTCCAATCAATGCCTTTTTAAGACGATCATTGTATGTTTTTCTAAGCTGATAAGCACCGTACTCCTTAAACCTTCCCTCAAAAATGAGATCCAGTGCATCGGCGGTTAATATTTTATTTATGTCCATTGTTAAATGCTTTTAATTGCTAGAAGATTTTGCGTTCGCGTCTGATTTTTGAACCAATTGTTCTTCAATGTCAAAAATATCTACTAGTGCATATTTTTTTACCACGTTAATTGACATTTCATCTAAAATATCAATTACGTTTTTGTAATTACATTTTGAACTTGGTTTAATAACAATCACTAAATCCTTTTCAGGATCACTTGGGTCTCGTGCAATACTTCTTACTTGCACTTTCTTTTTCATGATTATTTCACGAATAGAATTTTCGCCGTTATAAGATGCTGAAAGAAAATTAGAAGCATCTGGCTTCAATTGACCTTCATAATAATATATGTGATTGTCATCTCCCATTATGATGGTTAAAGCACCTGATTCCTTTGCCTTGTTTTGCTCTTCAGGTTTTACTTTATCATCAGGCAAAATCAACTTCATTGCTGTAGGTTGACTCATGGTAGTGGTAAAAATGAAAAAGGTAATCAAAAGGAAACCTAAGTCCACCATCGGTGTCAAATCGACACGCGTTGATAGCTTTTTTCCTTTTTTGACCCCTGGTCCTTTCTTATGTCCACCACCCGACGAGGTATCTAATTCTGCCATAGTAAATAGCTTTTAATTAGTTTATAATTTAGTTTTCCTGTTTTTCTCCACTCATGGATTTATTGTACAATTCCGAACCTGCTGGTGCATTTTCTGGATTTGTGACCATTTGGAATTTCTGAATATTGTTTCTCTTAAATGCAGTAAGTACATTTTTAAATGCTGGGTACTTGGCAACGTTATCTCCTTTTAACAAGAGATCCATTTTGGCACCCGCATAAGCTTCATTTACCACTTGCATCCAAACGATCAATTCATTATCTGTACTATCCTTACATGGAATGCCAGGAAGTTGGTCTCCTTTTCTATTTTCTTCAGAGATGGCTAAGAAAGATTTTAATCCGCTAAAAGAGGCACCCACAAAGCTTGCATTCTTAAAAGCAGTTACGTCAATTCCTAAATTTCTAGTTGCATTTAAAGAATTAGCGATAGTCTCTCTCTTTTGCTTATCATCTATTGTTAGAAATACTTTGCCGTCTTTATCAATGGTAACTAATACAAAATCCTTGTTAGGAGCAACTTTAGAAGACACCGAACTTGGTGTTTCTACTGCAATTGCTTCAGAAGGCTTGAACTTCGTTGTTAAGATAAAGAAAGACAATAAAAGGAAGGCCACATCGCACATGGCTGTCATGTCGATATTGGTACTCTTACGAGGTAATTTGGCTCTACCCATTGTATAGTCTTTTAAATTTTAAGGATTTGAGTCCTTAATTATTAATATTGTTATTACTACTATTTGTAGTTAGCAGCGAAGCTTTGAGTTAAAGTAAATCCAGACTCATCGATACCATATGTAATTCCGTCAATTCTTGTAGTAAAGACGTTGTACATAATAATAGCGACAGCTGAAGTACCAATACCTAACGCAGTATTATACAAGGCCTCAGAGATACCTTGAGATAATTCACGTGCAGCTTCTCCACCACCTTCTTCTCCTAATTTAGAGAAAGAACGAATCATACCTAATACCGTACCGAACAAACCTAATAAGGTTGCTACTGATGCGATAGTTGATAAGAACACTAAATTCTTTTCTAACATAGGTAATTCCAAAGCGGTTGCTTCTTCGATTTCCTTTTGAATGTTTAATACTTTTTGATCAGTATCTAATTCTGTATTAGATATCATCTCTTTGTACTTAGTCAAACCAGACTTCATTACATTACCTACAGAACCTTTTTGCTTATCGCATTCTGCAATGGCTTTGTCTACTTCTTTGTTGGCTAATTGGAATTGTACTTTACGGATGAACTCAGTAATATTACCATTACCTGCTGCTTTTCTAATAGTTAATAATCTTTCAATTACGAAAGTTAAAACGATTAATAAGCTACCAATCAAAATAGGCACAACGATACCACCTTCATACATTTTTGTAAATGTACCTTTTGGTCCTTTGTGTGCAGGCCAGAATCCACCATTAGGGTCTGGGTTTGTAAAATTCGCTCCGTTACCCAACACAAAACGCCAAATAACATAACCTAATACGATACAAGCGATTGGTGCTAAAGTTGCAATCAAGTTTCCGCCTTTTTGCGGCTGTGCTGTTTTCTTAGAAGCAGCTGTTGCAGTTGATTTAATCTCAGCCATGATTCAATTGATTTTTGGTTTTAAATAAAAATATATTAAAGAAATTATTCCTTTTAGCTATTTGTTAGATTCACTTAAATCTTTACTTCATAGTTTCTAAGGGCTTACAAAATAAGTAATTTATTGGTTGAAACAAACTTAGAGTGTTAATTTTTAAAAAAATTATTTAAACTAACTTCCGTTGGCAAAAAACCATTTATATTCACAAGCCCAATTATAATAATAATTAAAATATAATATGAAAAAAAACCTCCTCCTTTCAGCACTACTGTCCATAGGGTTCTTATCCCTATTGGCACAAAAATCAGACACTACAGGCCTAAGCGCTGGTCCTAAAAAAGAAGCGCCGTCTAAACCAGGCCCGAAAGCCTTTGCCGATATTATAACCAAGAAGGCCGTTAGCCAGAAAGGGGTGTTTAGCGTTCATTTTCAAGACGATAAGTACTTTTTTGAGATCCCAGACAACCTTTTAGGCCGAGAGTTAATTGCTGTAACCCGTTTTGCAAAAGTGGCAGCAGGTGCCTCTAAATATGGGGGTGAGGTAGCAAATGAGCAAACCCTTCAGTTTGAAAAAGGCCCAGGTAATAGAATTTTCATGCGTGTGGTCACCTTAATCAATAGGGCCGATTCTACCCAAACGATTGCCAAGGCGGTTAAAAACTCCAATTTAGACCCCATTGTAGCAGCCTTTGATATTAAAGCCTACGGCAAGGACTCTACTAGTTCTATAATTGAAGTGACCGATTTTTTTAAAGGCGATAACCAAGCCGTTAGTTTGAGTAGTGCTTCCAAAAGAACCTTTAGCTTATCTGGCCTAGCTTCTGATAGATCCTACATAGAAAGCATTAAAACCTATCCTACGAATATTGAAGTAAGAACCGTAAAAACCTACTCAGCTAGTGCTGGCGGGGCTGGTCCAACAGCTTTACCTGGTGGACCTGGTATTCCTGCTGCACAAAACGCAGGGGCTATTACCTTAGAATTAAACACATCTATATTACTACTTCCGAAAGTACCTATGAATAGACGCTTGTTTGATTCAAGAGTGGGTTTTTTCGCAGATAATTTTACTGTTTATTCAGACGATCAACAAAAAGTAGAAGAACAAACTTTTGCGGTAAGATATAAATTAGAGCCCAAGCCAGAGGATATGGAGAAGTATAAGCAAGGCATTTTAGTAGAGCCTGCAAAGCCAATTATCTATTATATCGATCCTGCTACGCCTAAAAAATGGGTGTCTGGTTTAATTCAAGGGGTGAACGATTGGAATGTTGCTTTTGAAAAAGCAGGATGGAAAAATGCGATTCAAGGAAAAGAGTGGCCGAACGATAGTACCATGAGTTTAGAAGATGCACGCTTTTCTGTAATACGCTACTTTGCTTCTGATATTCAAAATGCATACGGACCTCAAGTGCATGATCCAAGAAGTGGAGAAATTTTAGAAAGCCATATTGGTTGGTATCATAATATTATGAAACTACAACACGATTGGTATATGATTCAAACAGCTGCTGTGGATCCTACTGCTAGAAAAATGACATTGGATGATAGCTTAATGAGTAAACTAGTTCGTTTTGTTTCTTCTCATGAAGTGGGTCACACTTTAGGACTTAGACATAATATGGGTAGTAGTAGCAAAACGCCAGTGGAGAAATTAAGAGATAAAGAATGGTTAGCTAAAAATGGACATACCGCTTCTATTATGGACTATGCACGTTTTAATTATGTCGCTCAACCAGAAGATGGTATTGCACAAAATGAATTATTTGCACATGTAGGCGCTTATGACAAATGGGCCATCCAATGGGGTTATACCTATACTGGCTTGAGCGATGTGGAAGCGGATAAAAAAGTAAATAATAAATGGATTGTAGAAAACTTAAAAAATAATCCACGCTTATGGTTTGGCGGAGAAGGACGTGGCGATGATCCGCGTGCGCAAACGGAAGACCTAAGTGATAATGCAGTGGTGGCCGGCGAATACGGTATTAAGAATTTAAAAAGAATTTTAGCCAACTTGCCCGCTTGGACAAAAGAAGAAGCTGATAAATACGAGAACTTAGCTGATATGTATACACAGTTGTCAGGTCAATTTAGTAGATACATGGGCCATGTTGCTAAAAATATAGGCGGAGTCTATGAAACATTTAAAAGTGTAGAAGAGCAAGGCGATGTGTATACAGCTACTCCAGTCGCGATGCAAAAAGCTGCGATGAATTTTTTACAAGCTCAATTATTTACTACACCTAAATGGTTATTAGATTATTCTATTTTAAATAAAATAAACAACCCTGCTGCCAATGAGCGTGTTCAAAATATTCAAACCAATATTTTAAAAAGTTTATTAGATAAAGGACGTTTATTAAGACTTAATACTTCTTACACACGTTTTGGTAATGCTAGTTATGCATTACATGATATGATGGAAGATACAAGAAAGGGATTGTTTAGCGAATTGACTACTCAAAAGGCCACAGATGTATTTAGAAGAAATTTACAAAAGACCTATGTAGGGCAATTAGAAGATTTAATCAACCCTCCTACAATGAGCTTAAGTGCAGCGACTCCATTTAGAGCAGCACCTGTTGATATTGAAAATTCAGATGTAGTTTCTGAAGCAAAAGCACAATTGAAAAAATTAGCTGCTGCTTTGAAAGCTAGTACGAGTGCTGATGCAGCTACACAAAATCATTATGTAGATTTACAAGACAGAATTAAAAAAGCATTAGATCCTAAATAAGGTAGGCTATTTAAACAACCTAAATAATTCATTAAGTTGTTGCTACAAAAAACCCTCCGATATTCGGAGGGTTTTTTTATAACTTGTCGAAATATTTTATTCAAAAATTACTCATACCTAAGTGCATCAATGGGGTTTAAAGCAGCTGCTTTCATGGCTGGATAAATACCTGCAACAAGTCCCACCACTGTACAAATAACAATACCTATAACTACCCACATCCAAGGCACCACAAATCCAGTACCCAAAACAAGGCTAAATATATTACCCACCAGAACGCCTAAGATAATTCCAAAAATGGCGCCTAAAATACTAATCAAAATACTTTCAAATAAAAATTGACGACGTACATCTTTTCTTTTACCCCCAATGGCTTTTATCAATCCTACTTCTCTGGTTCTTTCACTCACTGCCACTAGCATAATATTCATAAGGCCAATAGCAGCGCCAATTAATGTAATCATACCAATAGCACCAGCTGCTCCACTAATACCCGCTAAAAAGCCAATGAATAGAGATGCAAATTTATCGCTCTTGTCAATGACAAAATTATCCAACTCAGAAGGAATTAATCTTCTTGCTTTTCTCATTTGATCGGTGGTCTCTCCAATGGCTGGTTCTAATTCCGCCACATTATTCACCATCACACCCAATGAATAAGAAGCACTTCCTTGATACTGTCTTACATTTTTTAAAGAAGAAATAACTACATCGTCTTGACGCATCATGGCACTAGACCCCTTTGATTTCAATAAGCCAATTACTCGGTAGGGCTTGCCTTGTAATAAAATAACCTTATCAATAGATTTTTCTGGTCTGCCTGGAAATAATTTAGCAGCCACATTAGAGCCAATAATACAAACATTACGGCCACTGGTGATATCTACATTATTAAAGTTTCTTCCTTGTGTTAATGAAAAGCCATTCACTGTAAGATAGTTTTCATCGCCCCCCATTAAAGAAATTTGTGGATTGGTTTTTCTATTCTTATAATGTAGTTCATTATTCCCTCCCATTCTTCTAGAAATACTTACAGCCGCTCTATTAAATCCAAAATTTTCTTTGAAATAAGTGGCTTCTTCTATTTTAATAGGCTTACCTAAATTCGATTTTTTTTCTTTTGCACCTCTTTTAGATTTAGAAAATTCATCCCCATTATTAGGACCACCCATTCTTGCATTCATTTCTTTATACCTTACCACAAAGGCATTTGCCCCCATAAAAGAAAAGTTTTCTTTTAAACTTTGGTTCATCGCAGAAATTGCTGTGATAATTCCAATAAGTGCCATAATACCAAAGGCAATAATAGCCACCGTAATACCGGTTCTTAGTTTATTACTTTTTACGGTACGCCAAGCGAGTACAAAAGAGTCCTGAATAGTCATACTACTATATTTATGAAACTTAAAGGTAGCACAGATTCGACAATATGGCCTTATTAGGCACTATAAAATGAAGAACGGCTAAAAGTAAAGATAATTGAATACTACAGAAGGAAATACACCTAGGATGAGTAGCAAAATGGCTATTAATAAAAGCGCATAAGTATATTTCTTAGGTACTTCATGCATCGTGGGCTCCCCTGTAACAAAATACATGGCTTGCACTAATTTGAAATAATAAAATACGCTTACGGCTGCAAATAGAATAGCAATAATAATTAACCAAAGGCCCGCCCCTGCTGCATATAAAGCGTTGAGCATATAATACTTAGCAAAGAAACCGCCCGTTAAAGGAATACCCGCTAAAGAGAATAAGAATATAGTGGTAACAAAGGCTAATAATGGATTGGCTTTGGCCAAGCCATTAAATGCTTCAAAACTATTTTCTTTCATTTTAATTAAGACACCAAAAACACCAATGGTGGCTAAAGAATAAACCACTGCATATAATACAATAGCTTCCTGCGCAAAACTTGATTTGCCATATAAAGCAAATAACATAAATCCTGCTTGTGCGATACTAGAGTAAGCCAACATTCTTTTTACACTTCTTTGAAAAACAGCTACAATATTTCCCACAAGTAAAGTAGATATGATTACAAAACTTAAAACCAATTCCCATGTATAGCCGAGGGCTTTCGACTGGCTACTAAAAATGGTAATAAAGGCTATAAATCCTGCGGCTTTGACAATGGTAGCCATAAAAGAAGTGAATACAGTAGGCGCACCATCATATACATCGGGCGTCCAAAAATGAAAAGGCGCTGCAGATACTTTAAAGTTCATGGCAGCAAACACAAGTAATAAACCCGCCGACAATATCATTTGCTCCTTTGGTAGGCCGTCAGATGCTCTCAAAACAGGCTCCACTAAATGAAAACTGCCCGTTGCCCCATATATAAATGTAATACCTAATAATAATATGCCTGTAGAAAAAGAACCCATTAAAAAATACTTTAAAGCAGCTTCATTACTGAATAAATTTTTCTTATCGGCTCCTGTTAAAATATATAAAGGGATAGATAAAATTTCAATGCCTAGAAACAACATTAATAAATTATCAAAAGAAGTTAAAATACTAGCCCCGCATAAAATAAAGAAAAACAATGCATAAAAATCGGCAGCTTGATTATCAAATTTGGCAATCTCCTCGCCGTTCAGCCATATATAGATAAAAGTAATAAGGAAAAATAAAGTATTGACATATAAACCAAAGCGCGTAAAGGCTAGCATGCCCTTGGTATCAAAATCAATAACGAACCATCCATTCAATTGGGCCAAATTACTTAGTATCAAAACAAACAATCCTACTAAAGCAATGGTATGTTGCGTTTTTTGAGTTTTGATGCCCCATGAACAAAACATCATGATGACACCTAAGAGCGTAGAAACAATAATTGCATTCATTACTAATTCGTTTTATTATTTGGCTAATAATTGTTCTAAAGTATCGGCCGTTAAAGTAAATAAAGGTTGCGGATAAACACCGGTAACAAAAACAATGATCAATAAAATAATCAATACCGCTTGCGCCGCTTTATTAGGCGCTGGCATATTATTTATTTTTTCACTTATTTCTCCGTAAGCCACTTTTTGTACCATATTCAAAGTATAAATAGCTGCTAAAACAATACTTATACCTGCAAAGGCCGCTATCCAAGGATTTAAAATAAATAAACCATTGAACATTAAAAATTCACCTACAAAGGCATTGGTTAAAGGCATGGCAATATTGGCTAAGGCAAAACCTACTAATAAAATAGCTAGTGTAGGTTGCTTCTTTGCAAGCCCTCCCATTTGTTGCATCGATCTTGTTCCTGTTTGTTGCTCTAATATGTCAGCAATAATCCATAATCCTAATACATTAATACCATGGGAAAATAATTGTATTAAAGCACCTTGTATAGCAATACCCGTATTCGTAAAAATGGCTGCGTTCATTAAACCTATATGTGCAATAGAAGAATAAGCAATTAATCTTTTGATATCGTCCTGACGAATAGCAATAAAGGAAGCATATAAAATACCTACTACCGATAAAAATACAACCACATTGGTATGTGCCGCAAAAGCCACTGGAAATAAAGGCAGTAGCCATCTCAAAATACCATACAAGCCCATTTTCACCATTACGGCACTCATGACCATGGTCACTGGAGTAGGCGATTGCTCATAGGCATCTGGTTGCCAGGTATGTAAAGGAAAGATGGGCATTTTTATAGCAAAGGCTATAAAAAATAAGGCGAAGGCCGTAATTTTTTGCCCACCAGTTAAGTTGGCATGTATAAAGGCTTGAATAGAAAAACTATGTTCTGCTGTATGCGCATTTAAAAACAAAATGCCAATGAGCATAAATAAAGAACCTAAAAAAGTATAGATGAAAAATTTAAAAGTAATAGCAATGCGTTTTTCCCCGCCCCAAATAGAACATAAAAAGTAGACAGGTATAAGCGCCAATTCCCAGAAGAAATAAAATAGTAGTGCATCTCCCGCTAAAAAAACACCCATCAAGCCCGCTTGGGTAAATAGTAAAAGAGATATAAAAATATTTTTTTGCTTGTACTCATTTTTAGCGCTCGCAATTAAAATGGCTGGTAAACTTATAGCGGTTAATAAAATTAATATTTTAGCAAGCCCATCCACTTGTAGAGTAAATCGGCTATTCAAGTTTGGCAACCAGGCTATATCAAATGCATCTACTTGATTGAAAGAAGCAAAAACCGCCAACGCCAATGTTGCCAAACTTGCAGCAATTGCAGTTTGAGAAGCCAATGTATCTTTTTTGATAAACAAAAGTACAATAGCTGTCAAAATTGGAATGAGTAGAAATGAAATTAACATAGTCGTTGCTTATTATTAATGAGTCAATGTATAAATAAATCGTAAAATAGAAATATCATTGAACCAGAATAGAAATAGAGTAATAATACCCAATACCATAAATAAGATATAGTAGCCCGCTTGTCCATTTTGTATGAGTCTTACTTTTCTAGCACTAAATTGAACGAGCTTGCCGGTGCCATTAACGGCTCCATCAATCACTTTCTTTTCAATAAATTCTTTTAGAAATAAGGCAAATTTATTCAAAGGTTCAATGATGGCTTTTTGATACAACTCATCAATATACCATTTATGATAAAAGAATTTTCCGATAGCAGAACTAGGTTCTTCATCGGTTTGTTTGCTATATCTTGATAAAGCTATTAATAAAGCAATAGCTGCAATGGCCACTGATATACCCATTAATATCCATTCAGTAGATACAGCTAAATGAGCTTCTTGAGGTGTTGATACTATACTACTTAGTTGACCAGTTAACCAATGATGGCCTCCCATAATATGTGGAATACCAATAGCCCCACCCAGCGCACTAAGTATAGCTAATACGATTAAGGGTAAGGTCATTGCCAAGGGGCTTTCATGTAAATGTGCTTCTTGTTCATTGCTACCTCTAAACTTTCCTAAAAAAGTAGTGGCATATAAACGGAACATATAAAAAGCGGTCATTGCTGCACCCACTAAACCTAAGACCCAATAAATTTTATTTTTTTCAAAAGCAGCTGCTAGTATTTCATCTTTAGAAAAGAAGCCACTAAAAGGAGGTACTCCTGCTATAGCAATACAACCTATTAAAAAGGTAATATGGGTAATAGGAAGTTTTGATTTTAAGCCACCCATTTTTCTTATGTCTTGTTCATGATGCATTGCATGAATCACAGAACCTGCCCCTAAGAATAATAAAGCTTTAAAGAATGCATGTGTAATGACATGAAATACTGCACCAGAATAAGCCCCAACGCCTAAACCTAAAAACATATACCCTAATTGACTGACTGTAGAGTAAGCCAATACTTTTTTAATATCGTTTTGTTTAATAGCAATAGTGGCTGCTAATAAAGCAGTACTAATTCCAATAATGGCCACTATATTTTGTGTGATCTCGCTATGGCTAAATAAAATATTACTTCTTGTAATCATGTAAATACCGGCAGTCACCATGGTGGCCGCATGTATTAAAGCAGATACAGGTGTAGGACCCGCCATCGCATCAGGCAGCCAAGTAAATAAAGGTATTTGTGCACTCTTACCCATCGCACCTACAAATAATAATAATGTAATGCCTGTAATATCGGCGCTAGATAATTTCGCTAAACTTTCAGCAGTTAATACTTCACTATAACTCACTGTCCCTAATTTAGCGATTAGCCAAAATATGGCTAATAAAAATCCTAAGTCCCCAATACGGTTCATGATAAAGGCTTTCTTCGCAGCGTAATTATAATTACCATTCGAAAACCAATAGCCAATTAATAAATAAGAACATAGGCCCACTCCTTCCCAACCCATGAACATAATAATATAGTTATCTCCTAAGACTAATAATAGCATGGAGAAAATAAATAAATTCAAATAAGCAAAATACCTAGCATAATGTGGTGCCGATTCCTCCTGCATATAAGCAGTCGAATACAAATGTATTAAGGAACCCACCCCGGTAATCACTAATAAAAATAAAGAAGACAATGCGTCAACTTTAAAATCGAAGGGAATGGTAAGAGTATTTGTATGAATAAAATCAAAATAATGTACCGTCACTGCCCCATAGGTTTGCACATGTAAAAAAGCAAATATGCTTGCTATAAAAGAGGCTACAATATAACCAGTAGCCTTATAAGCAATCACCTTCTTGCTCCAGTAATTTCTGCCTAGCCCGTTGAATAAGAATCCAGCTAAAGGCCAAAGAATAATGAAAGCCACTAATATTTTCATGAAGGCCATTGACTTAGTTTTTTAATCTATTTAAGAAATTGATATCTATAGAATGAGTATTACGGTATATCATTACTATAATAGCTAGTCCAATACTTACTTCAGCCGCAGCCACCACCATAATAAAAAATACAAATATTTGTGCATCAATACCCGCTGTGGTATTAGGTGTTATTGCCTGCGCCGCAGCATAATTCATTTTTGAAAAGGCCACTAAAAGCATATTTACGGCATTGAGCATAAGTTCAATACACATAAAAACAATAATCGCATTACGACGTGTTAATACACCTATGACGCCAATACTAAATAGCGTTAAACATAAAAAGATATAATATTCTATAGGCATCTTACAAAAATTTATTTTTTTCCAATGATTACAGCGCCCACCATCGCGCTTAAAAAAAGTACACTACTTATTTCAAAAGGCACTACATAGTCGGTAAACAATGCTTGGCCTAAAGGATGAATAAGCCCTATGTTTCCGTCTTTCAATAAAACATCTCTTCCTTGGAAAGAAGTATTTTGTTTTACAAGTGCAATTAATAAGGTTAAAAAACTACCACCTGCAATCACACCAATTAATTTTACCCATAATTGCTTCTGTGGTTCATTGTCCTTTTTTACATTCATAAGCATCATCACAAATAAGAACAAGACCATGATAGCCCCCGCATATACAATAATATTAACGATGGCTAAAAATTGCGCATTCAATAAAATATAATGTCCTGAGATGGCAAAAAATACTAGAATTAACCAAAGTACACTATGTATCGGATTCTTACTCACTAATACCATTACCGCACTTATAATAGCCAAGGCAGATAAAGCGTAAAATAAAATTTCTAGTGTATTCATATTATTTAAGCTTCTACCCCTTTTGCTTTAGCCAATTCAGTTGCGTTGGTTAAAGTATTAGGAATTAATAAATCGTTCTTATCATAAATAAAACCTTTGCGTGTATAATTAGCGGGTGCAAAAGTTTCGCTTAAATAAATAGCGTCTTTTGGACATGCTTCTTCGCAGAGTCCGCAAAAAATACAACGCAACATATTAATTTCATATTTAGCGGCATATTTTTCTTCTTTATATAAATGCTCTTCTCCTACTTGTCTCTCCGCTGCCTCCATGGTAATGGCCTCTGCAGGGCAAGCCACTGCACATAAACCACAGGCAGTACAATTTTCACGTCCTTCTTCGTCTCTATTTAATACATGTAAGCCTCTAAACACAGGACTAAACTCTCTTTTTTGTTCAGGATACCTTACTGTAGGTTGCTTTTTAAACATGTGACTAAAAGTGATCAACATGCCTTTAATAATATTAATCAAATACAAACGCTCCCATATTGTCATGGGACTGCGATTGACTGCGATTGATTTATTGGTTAATGCTTGCATCTTATATTCGTACAGTTTTTATAATTATAATTTTGATAAAATGAATGCCCCCGTGATTAACATATTTATTAAAGCAAGTGGTATCATTTTTTTCCAGCCTAAATTCATTAATTGATCGTATCTAAATCTTGGGATGGTCCAGCGAATCCACATAAATAAGAATACAAATAATACAATTTTAATAAGCAAGGTACCTACGCCAATAATGGCTGCTATATTAGGCGCTACAGTGCTTTCATCAAAGAAAGGCAAATCGTAACCACCAAAATACATAGAGGCCATAATAGCACTACTCATAATCATATTCACATATTCAGCAAATAAATAGAATCCTAATTTCATAGAAGAGTATTCTTGGTGATAGCCAAAGTTTAATTCATTCTCTGCTTCTGGTAAATCAAAAGGTGTACGATTACATTCTGCCATCGCACAAATAAAGAAAATTAAAAAACCCAAGGGCTGATACACCACATTCCACCAATTTCCTGTTACCTGATCTGCCACAATTGTTTTTAAACTAAGACTGCCTGTTGACATTAATAAAGCAATTAAGGCAAGTCCCATCGCAATTTCATAACTAATGGCTTGAGAAGCTGCTCTTAAGGCAGACATCAAAGAAAATTTATTATTAGAAGCCCAACCTCCAATCATAATACCATAAACACCCATACTCACTACAGCAAATACATACAATAAGCCAATATTAATATCAGCCACTTGTAATTCAATCGTTCTTCCGAATAAATGTATTTCAGTGCCCCATGGTATTACAGCAGAGGTCATCAAACTTGCTGTCATCGCTAATCCGGGACCTAGAATAAATAACCACTTACTAGCAGAAGTAGGAATAATCTCTTCTTTCATGATTAATTTCAAACCATCCGCTAGGGGTTGTAATAAACCAAAAGGACCTGCTCTATTCGGACCTGGTCGGTCTTGTAAGATGGCCGCTACTTTTCTTTCACCAAAAGTGGTGTATAAAGTAATCAATAAGGTGGTAAGCACAATAATGACAATCAAAATTAATTTCTCAATAATCATAGCCCAATCAAATGCGAGTAGTGTCATACTTTAAGTATTAGGCGTTTGTAGAATTATTGTTAAAAGTATTTCCATGAGAAGGGCCTTCTATTTCACTCAAACGAACAGAGGGTAAGTTCACTTCGCTTTCGTTATGAATATCCATTAATAAATGCGGTGCTCTGCCGTCATTCACTGCTTTAAATGTTTCTGTAGGTAGGGTGGTACCAATATTGCCTGCATAATGCCCTTGCGCAATAACTGATTGCCTGCTTATGGCACGAGGTCCTTCAATCACCCAATCATTGGTTTGTTTTTTATCAAAACGACAAGTATTACAAATCCATCCTGGTTTTCCATCAGGTGTATCTTCAATTTCACCCCACTCATCTTTGCGTGCTGTCACTCTAAATACTTCGTCTCCTCTATTCCATAAAGTTACTCGACCAGAACAAGAAGGACAATTGCGGTGTGCATCCATAGGTTTTAAAAACCAAACTCTATTTTTAAATCGGAATGTTTTATCGGTTAAGGCGCCCACTGGACAAACATCAATAACATTGCCTATAAATTCATTGCCTAAACTTTTTTCAATATGGGTAGCAATTTCAGCATGGTCTCCTCTATCTAAAATTCCGTGTTCTCTTTTATTCGTTAATTGGTCGGCAATAAAAACACAACGGTAACACAAAATACAACGCGTCATATGTAGTTGTATATGCTTACCTAAATCATGCTTTTTGAAACTGCGTCTTTGGAACTCATATCTAGTGCCTGCCTTTCCGTGTTCAAAACTTAAGTCTTGTAAATGACATTCTCCCGCCTGATCACAAATAGGACAATCAAGGGGATGGTTCAATAATAAAAATTCCACCACACCCGCTCTTGCATCAATTACTTTTTCACTAGTAATATTTTTTACTTCCATTCCATCCATCACCGTGGTTCGACATGAAGCCACTAATTTAGGCATGGGGCGAGGGTCTTTTTCAGAACCCTTCGATACTTCTACTAAACAAGTACGGCACTTACCACCCGTTCCTTCTAGCTTACTATAATAACACATAGCTGGCGGCGCTACTGCACCTCCAATTTGTCGTGCCGCTTGCAATATAGTAGTGCCCGCTGGTACTTCAATGGTAATGTTGTCTACTGTTACTTTAAATAATGTTTGTTCACTCATAGTTTTACGCAATGTTATGCAGGCACATGGATAGGGTCTGCATAGTGTTGTAAACCAAAATTACTTGTTTGTGATAGTTCTCTATTTTGGATATGCCATTCAAATTCATCACGGAAATGTCTAATAGCGGCTGCTACCGGCCAAGCAGCTGCATCTCCTAAAGGACAAATAGTATTGCCCTCAATTTTTCTTTGAATGTCCCACAATAAATCTATATCACTTGATTCACCTTTTCCTAATTCAATTTTTTGTAATATTTTTTCCATCCATCCTGTTCCTTCTCTACATGGCGAACATTGACCACAACTTTCATGTCTGTAAAAACGCGCTAAGGTTAAAGTATTTTTTACAATACATTGGTCTTCGTCTAAAATAATAAAACCACCAGAGCCCATCATAGAACCTGTAGCAAAACCACCATCACTTAAACTTTCATAGTTCATATAACGCGTTTCGCCCTTGGCTGTTTTTAATAAAAGATTTGCAGGCAAAATAGGCACAGAAGAACCACCTGGAATACAAGCTTTTAATTTTTTGCCACCAGCAATACCACCACAATATTCATCGCTATAAATAAAATCTTCTACAGAAATAGTCATATCAATTTCATACACTCCTGGCTTATTAATATTACCGCAAGCAGAAATTAATTTAGTACCTGTTGAACGGCCCACGCCAATTTTTGCATATTCCTCTCCACCCATTTTAATAATAGGTACCACGGCTGCTAATGTTTCTACATTATTCACCACCGTTGGACGCATCCATAATCCTTGAATGGCAGGAAAGGGTGGTTTGATACGAGGATTTCCTCTTTTACCTTCCAATGATTCTATTAATGCTGTTTCTTCTCCACAGATATAAGCACCTGCACCACGGTGCACATGTATCATACAATCAAAACCAGTACCTAAAATATTTTTTCCTAGCCAACCATTTTTAGTAGCTTCTACAATGGCATCTTCTAAAATAGTTGCAACCCATGCATACTCACCTCTGATGTATATATAAGTATCGTTCGATCCTAATGCGTATGAAGAAATAAGTAAACCCTCTATTAATAAGTGTGGTAAGAATTCCATTAAGTACCTGTCCTTAAAAGTACCAGGTTCACTTTCATCTGCATTACATACCAAGTGACGAGGCACGCCTTCTGGCTTTGCAATAAAACTCCATTTCATACCTGCAGGAAAACCAGCGCCTCCTCTTCCACGAAGTCCACTTTTCTTTACTTCTTCTACAATGGCTTCAATGGACATTTCTTTCAACGCTTTTTCTGCAGCTGCATATCCTCCCTCACGACGATAAACATCATAAGTACGAATACCTGGTACATTTGCTTTTTCTAATAATAATTTTACACCCATTGTTGCTTCTTTATTGTTTCTTCTTAATTATTTCTTCTTTATCTTTTCTACGTCCGCTCATTTAATTTAGTGCTACTACTTGCATTCTATATTCAGCAATAATCGCATCTACTTTTTCCTTGGTCAAATGTTCTCTATAAATTTTTCCTACTTGCATCATGGGCGCATAGCCACAAGCCCCTAAACATTCTACTAACTTCAAAGTAAACATGCCATCCTTAGTGGTTTCTCCTGGCTTGATATCTAATTGCTTTTGTATATAAGCAATAATATTTTCTGAACCACTAATCATGCATGGACCCGTTTGGCATACTTCAAATACAAACTTTCCTACAGGCTTTAAATTGTACATGCTGTAAAAAGTAGCTACTTCATATACTTCAATAGGTTCAATTTCTAGTAGGCTTGCCACATAATCCATGGCCTCTGTAGGTAACCAGCCTCCAAAACTATCCTGCGCTAAATGCAATACCGGAAGCAGTGCACTTTTTTGTTTCCCTTCTGGATAACGAGCCACCAAGCTTTTAAACTCGGTCATTTGTTCGTTATTAAATTGAAGACTCATATTCTCGTTTCGTTTTTCTCTATAATTATTTTCTACGCATCCCAAAGGCTACGCATCGCAATCGCTAGGCATCCCAAAGGCTACGCATCTAGTTCTCCTGCGATCAAATTCAAACTACTCATCGTTACCACCGCATCACTCAACATACCTCCCTTAATTAATTCCTCAAAGGCTTGATAGTAAATAAAACAAGGTCTTCTAAAATGAAGTCTGAATGGGGTACGTCCACCATCACTAACTAAATAAAAACCTAATTCTCCATTGCCTCCTTCTACTGCACTGTAAATTTGACCTTTTGGTAAATTAATCTCACCCATGATAATTTTAAAATGCCAGATTAAGGCTTCCATCTTGGTATATACATCTTCTTTCTTTGGCAAATAGTATTCAGGCACATCGGCATGGTATACTTCCGCATCTGTTCCTTTAAATTCTTGTATTTTTTGATAAGCTTGCTTAATAATAGAAATACTCTCATACATTTCTGCATTGCGCACTAAAAAGCGGTCGTAGTTATCGCCGGTGGTACCTACCGGTACTTTGAAATCAAAATCCTGGTAGCTACTATAAGGTTGTTGCACACGCACATCGTAGTCAACACCAGCGGCTCTTAAATTAGGACCTGTAAAACCGTAATTCAAAGCACGCTCAGCACTAATGCCTCCTGTTCCTTTGGTACGCTCCATGAAAATTCTATTACGTGCAAATAAGTTTTCAAATTCTTTTAAAACTTTTGGATACTCGTTTAAGAATTTCTCGAGTTTCGTAAACGCTGTATTTGTAAAATTCCTTTCAAAGCCACCAATGCGGCCAATATTAGTAGTAAGACGGGACCCACATACTTCTTCATATATTTCATAAATTAATTCACGGTATTGCATCACGTATAAAAAACCTGTATACGCTCCTGTGTCCACACCCACAATTGAATTACAAATTAAATGATCCGATATACGCGCCAGCTCCATGATAATCACACGTAAGTAATCGACACGTTTTGGTAAATCTAATTTTAAGAAACGCTCGCAGGTAATATGCCAGCCCATATTATTGATAGGACTACTACAATAATTTAGACGATCGGTAATGGGTGTGATTTGGTATAAGGGACGGCGCTCTGCTAATTTTTCAAAAGCGCGGTGAATATAGCCCACCGTTTGTTCTGTAGATACGACGCGCTCCCCATCCACTTCCATAATATTTTGAAATACTCCATGCGTTGCCGGATGGGTAGGTCCAATATTTAAGGTAGTCGTTGTTTTTTCAATCGACCCTTTTGGTAATGTGATATGAGTTTGATGTTCCATTCTTTTTTTTAATTATATTACCCTCTTCCAAACATTTCATCATCCTTATCTATTCTCGTTTGATCTTCTAATGGATACTCTTTTCTTAAAGGAAAATAATCCATCTCATCTACATTCAAAATGCGTTTTAAATTAGGATGCCCTATAAAATTAATTCCAAAAAAATCATAGGTTTCACGCTCCATCCAATTAGCCGATTCAAATAATTTACTCGCTGTAAATACAGCTGTTTCATTTATGGAAGTACTAACCGAATAACGTAAACGAATATTTTCTGAAAAATTATGTAAATGATATACGACCACTAATTCCGCACCTAGATTATCGGGATAATTCACCCCACATAAATCGGTTAAAAAAGTAAATGCTAAACTAGGCTCCTCATATAAATACTGAAGCACTTTTAAATTAATTTCTTTGGAAGATTCAAAAGATAAAATACCAGACGCCGTCGAGAAATTCAAAACTTGGTCTCCAAATTTTTCTATTAAATTATTTTGTATTGTCTCGTTGCTTAATGCCATTTTTATTCAAAAATTTTAAACGCTAATTTTTTATTAGACTTATTGGATACCGTAGCTGTTTAATAAGTCGCGGTATTTTTCACTATTTCTTCTGCGAATACTTTCTTGTCCTACTAAGTCTTGAATTTTCATAAAACCATCAATAATGGCTTCTGGTCTTGGAGGACAACCTGGTACATATACATCCACGGGAATCACTTGATCTATTCCTTGTAGTACACTATACGTATCAAAAATACCACCACTTGAAGCACAGGCCCCGACTGCAATCACCCAACGCGGTTCGGCCATTTGTAAATACACTTGTCTTAAAACAGGTGCCATTTTTTTTGCAATGGTACCCATCACCATTAATAAGTCGCATTGACGAGGAGAAAATCCTACACGCTCAGAACCAAAACGAGATAAATCATAATGCGATGCCATGGTGGCCATAAATTCAATACCACAACAAGAAGTGGCAAAAGGTAAAGGCCATAAAGAATTTTTTCTAGCAAGTCCTACCACAGAACTTAACTGTGTTGCAAAAAAACCATCTCCAGGAACACCATCCGGTGCTTTGCCCATAGAAATAGCTTCTGAAATTTCAGCTTCTTTAGGATTTAAATTAAAACGTACAGGACGCATATTGCTAATACTTTATTTTTTTATAATTAGTCTTCCCATTGTAAGGCTCCCTTCTTAATGATGTATATAAAACCCACCAAAAAGAATCCTACAAATAAAACCACTTCTCCAAATCCAGCCCAACCCAAACTTTTAAAATTCACTGCATAAGGATAAAAGAAAATAACTTCCACATCAAATAAAACAAATAGAATGGCCACTAGAAAATACTTGATGGCCATTGGCGATCTTGCATCTCCATGTGATTCAATTCCACTCGCAAAGTTTTCTAATTTATCGCTTGTTGCACGCTTAGGTCCCAACCAACTTGAAATCAAAATCATGAACGCTACAAAGCCCCCAGCAAATAATAATTGCAATGCAATGGGTAAGTAATTAGTAGCGCTATTTGTCTCGTTCGCAGACATCCAATACTGCAACAGAATCATACATGAGTTTTTGGTGCCGCAAAAATACGCAAAGGATAGCTCATAAAACAAAAACTCCCCATAAAAGGGGAGTAATTTTCAATTATTTTTTACACAATAAATCTGCCTAAATAGACGTTTTTAGCCTTTTTTGATTTGAGTGGTATCGGCTGCTGGCTTTTCTAATGGGGGAGCAGGTACACCACCCTTAGAATTTTGCATTTTTTTGATAATATCGATGTTCTTTATAAACATCCCCTTGGCTTGCAGCGTGGTTGGATCTTCTGGTACTATTTCAAGTACTTTATCGCACATTAAAACAGCATTTTCATAGCTCTTCGTCTCGTTATAATAGCCAATTAAAGTATAGTAGTTGTTGATCAAAGCCTGCTTGTTCTTGGTTAAATCCTTTAACAAAAACTCATTTTGAACATTTACCGCCTCAAATAAGATGCCTAGGTTATTAGCCGTATCCAATAACCTTGCAGCTCTCACATTCATTGAATAGCCATTAGGCTTCTCTGGGAAGGTCGCTATATACTCTTTGGCAGTAGCAGAAGCAATAGCTCCTTCTTTTGCATTGATGGCAATACTTGTAGTTTTATAATAATACACTTCATCTTTTGCCCCTCTAAGGGCAGAATAATTCGCATACCACTTTAACTCATCGGTATACATATTATTTTTTTCTAACATTTCATAGCCTAATTTGTAATATTTTAGCTTGTTTACCTTGGCTGTATCAGCGGCAATGGCTTTTTCTAAAATGACAGCTAAGGTAGCCTGGCTTCCACTGAATTTGGATAAAATCTTGACTGCTATTTCATAATCGGTGTTGATTAATTTATCCGGTGTAGTATTCGTGATATAAGGTTCTATATAAGATCTTGCTAAAACAGTATCTCCTTTTTTATCATAGTTCTTCGCTAATAAAACGGCTAAGCCTGGGAAAATACTAAGACTTCCAGCAGCTTCCATTGCTTTCGCTTTTTCTAAAGATTGGTCAAATTGACCAGATCTAAATAAGTAATCGGCACTGAAATATTCGAAAATAGGATCCTTGTCTGCGTATTGTAAAAATAAATCCAAATTAGTTTTTGCGATAACTGTGCTTACTTCAGCATAGTAGGTATATAAAGAAAAATAAACGGGTGCGATGGCTGGATCTGCAGCGATGGCTTTATTAAAATATTCGTCTAAAGATTCTTTATTGTTCTGTGTTTGATATACTTTACCAATTCTATAATAAGCATATGCATTTTTAGCATCTGCATTGGTTGCATTTTGAAAAGCAGTTACTGCATCACCCCCATTTTCACCACCACCTAACTTTAAATAGTTAATACCTAGGTTGATGTAAAGGCTTGAATTCACTACATCGTAGGCGCTTATTGTTTCTTTTAATTTATCGATAGCATATTTGTGGTCTCCAATACTAATAGGCAATTCAGCAAATACATAACCAATTGCATTAATGATATCTTGATTCGGTTTGCCTTTGTATTTTCCTTTTGTATTGAGCGTAGAGGTAATAGCTACTTCTAAGTTTTGCTTCACTGCATTCACGTCCGCTCCTTCTAATGATTGAATATGTGACATACCTATTAATAACCATGGGTCATTGCCTTTTGCTTGTAAACTTTTTTGAAATAAATCTTTCGCATTTTGGATAGATTCGGTGGTAGAAATTCCATTATAGTTTTGCGCTAACATGGCTTGACCATACCAGAAAGTAGTTTCGCCATCTCCTGGGTTTTTGTCAAAAGCCTCCTTAAAAAAATTAAGGGCTGTTTTATTTTTTTCATAATTCAAAAGCTTCACGCCCTCCGCTAAAGGGGAAGGTGCTACTTGAGCCATTAAGGCTGTAGAAAATGCAAATCCTACGAAAAGAAAAACCAATTTTTTCATCACTTACTTTTTTTCATTTTAAATTTTATCCAAGTCCAAGATACCATTTATTGTACTTTGAACATGTCCCTTTAACACATCTATTTTTTTACTATAAGAACAGAAGTTATAAGGATGGCTAAAATATTAATTTTTTGGCAAGAATCCCATTAATTTTTGGTTAATAAGCCGAAATTTTAAGGGTATTTGATGAGCGTTAGTTCAATAACCCCTTTCTTTTCTTAAATCCCATTTTGGCAGGTACCAAAAAAGCCCTTTGAAAAATTAATTGCCCTCTTTCGAGGCTCATAAAATTCAGCAGTCCCGTTCCAAGGCCAGGGGCGTTTTCTTTTAAAATATAATAAATGGGTAAAGAAAGAGAATAATGCCCCTTACTAATATTCGCCTGAGAAGGCTGAGAATAGTAGCCTTTTTCAATACAAAGGGTGCATTCTACTAGGGCCATTTTAAGGGTCTTTCTATCTTCCATTTGCTTGGGATCGTAATTATCTCCCACCCAATTCATGCCCACAAAACCAATGGCATTAGGATTGTCTTTTATATAGGAAATCACTTCTTCACTTCCATTTGCAGAAACTACATTTTTCCCAAAAGGGGTTTCGTCTAATAAACTATCTTTTAAAAAACGAACTATGCCAGTTAAATTACTTCCATCCATCACCACTTGCTTATTGTTTTTACCACTTAGTACTGCAGTTAGTTCGGCCATGGTGAAAACAGAATCTTTTGATTTTTTATTCACCACCACCGCAATGGCATTGTAAGCAAGTATACCAAAAGTGGGTGCGTAGCTTAGTTGTTCTTTATAAATAGCCTGCTCTTTTTTATCTAGGCCTCTTGTTACAATAATCATGCGGGTACTATCAGAAGCTAAATCTTTGAAGCAATCAATTTCGGATTTATAAGCAACTTCAATACTAGCATTGGGAAAACTTAACGCAAATACTTTAAGCTCTTGCTCTATAAAAGGTTTAAAGCTTTCTTCAACAGAAATGCGAATACGACCTTCACTTGGGCTGTCTACTGGATCCGTTTTAACAGTTGTCTTGCAAGCCGTGGCCAAAATACAAACACTTATAATAATGTAAAAAAAACGCATGTGCTAAATTTAATAGTCAATGAAAAACAGGGAAAGGGCTAATACATTTGATTGATACCTCTGTACAATCTAAAACCACCATACAATAAACATAGGCTACCGAATATATATCTAAAGTCGGCGCCAGCATTAATGATCATATCTAAGTGGAACCATTTAGCACCCAGCATTAATACCCCACAACCTAAAATAAGGGCCGCCATGGTATAGTCATAAATACTTCTAAATATGCGGTAAGTACGCTCCGATTTTTCACGAGGCGTATTGGGCCTTGGCTCATATGGTTGTTGGCTAGGGTCTTGATTTTCCATAAAATCGGGTTTTAAAGAAGCAATTTAAACAATTAATAGCCGATGAATTTAAAAAATTTATCTTTACTTATAAATTTGCAACTATGAGCAAACCTTCTTTGCCACAAGGTACCAGAGATTTTAATGCGGCTACGGTTCAAAAGCGTCAGTTTATATTTAAGACCATCCAATCTGTGTTTGAAACCTATGGGTTTCAGCCATTGGAAACCCCTGCTATGGAGAACCTGGAAACCTTAATGGGTAAGTATGGGGAGGAAGGCGATAAACTTATATTTAAAATTTTAAATAACGGCCTAGACAATCCTCAGAAAAAAGAACAAACATTAGAAGGGGTTGAGAAATTATTTGCAGGTAAAAATAGCACGGCCATTACCGAACGTGCTTTAAGATATGATTTAACCATTCCCTTTGCTAGATATGTGGCCATGAACCATGGTTCGCTTAACCTCCCTTTTAAAAGATATCAAATCCAACCTGTATGGCGCGCCGACCGTCCACAAAAAGGAAGATACCGTGAATTTTATCAATGTGATGCAGATGTAGTAGGTAGTGAAAGTTTATTAAATGAAGTGGATTTAGTAGCAGTGTATCTTACTGCTTTTCAAAAATTAAATTTACCCGTAGAAGTAAAAATAAATAATAGAAAAATTTTACTGGCCCTTGCACAAATATGTGGAGGAGAAGATAAATTAATTGATTTAACTATTGCAATAGATAAGTTAGATAAAATTGGTTGGGATAAAGTAAAAGAAGAATTAGATAAGAAAAATTTTAGCGAGGCACAACAAAAAATTATCCAAACTTACTTAACTATTGAAGGAAATAATACAGAAAAATTAAAACAGTTAACTATTTTATTAGATAATAACGAAATGGGACTGAAAGGTATAGAAGAAATTAATTTTGTATTAGACTACCACTTACAAACCGGTATGAGTAAGCATTTGGTGGCCGACTTTACTTTAGCAAGAGGCTTGAATTATTATACAGGTATTATTTTTGAAGTAAAAGCTGTAGAGGCTGAAATGGGCAGCATTGGCGGCGGCGGGCGCTATAACGATTTAACAAGTTTGTTTGGTGTGCCCAATATTGCAGGCGTGGGTATTAGTTTTGGGGTAGATAGAATTTATGATGTGATGGAAGAGAAAAATTTATTCCCAACCACCATTGAACAAACCACTCAAGTTTTATTTTTTAATTTAGGGGAGCAGGAAGCGAAAGCAGCCTACTTGCAAATGATGTCATTAAGAGACAAAAAAATTGCTTGTGAAATTTACCCTGAGAAGAGCAAATTCGACAAGCAATTTAAATATGCCGAGAAAAAAGGAATTCCCAACGTTATTATAATGGGTACCGAAGAATTAGCTAAGAATGAATGCACTGTAAAAAATATCATTACGGGCAAACAAACCACTGTTTCTTTATCGGACCTTTCTAATTTTGAGTTCTAGAAATTTTTATTCGCCCAAACTTTAGCGTAAAAATCTTCTTCTTTAATAGCAAAAGAAGCAGCCACTTTTGTAGCGGTTAACTCCATTCCTTGCACAATAATAGTTAAGGTTTCTACTGCATTATTTGCCCCTCTTTTAAAAATAATAGGTGCATCATAAGCAGCTAAATAAAAAGTATCAACCCCTTTCTTTTCCAAAGCAGTAGCACCCATTGCTGAATTAATAGTTAATACTGTGTCCTCTATAGTTAAAGTAACTTCTGTCACTGGACTTCCTTCTGGAAATACATATTTGCCTAAATAATCTTTTAAAGGACTAGTTTGTGCGTTTGCTGTAGCGATTACCCCCACAAGGATAACTGCCATTAGTAAGATTTTTTTCATAATTATTATTTATTTGATTCAAATTGTTTTTCGAAAATAAGCAAAACGTGGCCTATTTTATAATAAATCTATATTAATTATTTTAGGGGCAAAAAAGAGCTTAAAAAAAGATTTAAAAGTATACAAATCCGATCAAGTATCTTTGCATTATGGAGAAGACAAGACCTAATATTAGACAGGTAGAAGTCGCTGACATTGAGCGATTTATATCAAAAATAGGCGAAAAGCCTTTTAGAGTAAAACAAATTGTTGAATGGTTATGGCAAAAACATGCACATAGCTTTGATGAAATGACCAACTTAAGCAAGGACTTACGCAGCTTATTAGAAAAGGATTTTCAACTACCTGCTTTACAAATTAATACTACCCAACAAAGTGAAGATGGTACTTTGAAAACACGTTTTAAAACTTATGATGGTCATATGATTGAAGGAGTACTCATTCCGACTACTTTAAGAAAGACCGCCTGCGTTTCTTCTCAAATTGGATGTAGCCTAAGTTGTAAATTTTGTGCAACAGGCACTATGGAGCGTAAAAGAAACTTAAACTTTGATGAAATTTATGATCAAGTAGTATACATCTTACAACAAAGCGAAGCCACTTATGAAAAACATTTAAGCAATATTGTTTTCATGGGCATGGGTGAGCCTTTGATGAATTACCATAATGTTTTAAAGGCCATTGAAAAAATTACTTCTCCTGATGGATTAGGCATGAGCGCTAAAAGAATTACAGTATCTACAGCCGGCTTGATAAAACAAATAAGACAATTAGGCGACGATAATGTGAAATTTAAATTAGCCATTTCACTTCATGCCGCGAACGATAAAAAGCGTAACGAAATTATGCCTATTAATGAAAGTAATAATATCAAAGGCTTAGTTGAAGCCATTAATTACTTTTATAAAAAGACAGGCACTGAAGTTACTTTTGAATATATCTTATTCAAAGACTTTAATGACTCTGAAAAAGACGCTGAAGAACTCACTAAAATTTATAGACAAGTACCAGCCGATTTAATCAATATTATTGAATACAACCCCGTTGATATTTTTCCTTTTGACAAACCAGATGAAGAAGGCTTTGAAAGATTTGTAGAAATTTTACAAAAAAATAGAGTGAATGTGCGCGTAAGACATAGTAGAGGAAAGGATATCGACGCTGCCTGTGGTCAATTAGCGAATAAAGATAATTTTTAATAGTAGGAGGCATGAATCAAAAAAGATCTGACAACTTTGACAAGTTTTCTAATAAGAAAAAAGGAAGCGCTGTTAAAGAAGAGTATAGACAAGAAAAAAAGAAAGCCAAAGTTGAAATGAGGGCGGCTGGAGAAGCTATGCGCCAAAGAAAAAAGGATAAAGAAAGAGGCATTCCTGTTGAACCATTGGGTAATAATAAAAGAATACCCCCTGCTTCTAAAAGAACAGCTAGTACTTATGTGAAAAAAGGAGAGACCCCTAAATATGGTGAATTGGCTAGCCCTTTTCCTGCTAAATCTAAGTTCACTAATAAAAGAACGCCTGCATCCATGGACAAGGCGGATGAAAAAAGAACAGCTTCTATTGGTAAGGTGAGCGCTGCTGACGATGCGCCCTTTGAACAAATGCCTTTGAATAAATATATTGCACATGCTGGTATATCTGGAAGAAGAGAAGCAGCAGAAATGGTGAAGGCAGGACATGTGGCGGTAAACGGCGATACTGTTTTAGAGCCGGGTTATAAAGTAAAATACAAAGATGTAGTAAGATTAAAAGGCAAGGTTTTACAATTACAAGTAACTCCTGTTTATATTTTATTAAATAAACCAAAGGATTATATCTGCACAGCAAATGATCCAGAAGGTAGAAAAACTGTTTTAGATATTATTAAAAACGCCACCACACAAAGAATGTTTCCGGTGGGTCGTTTAGATAGAAATACAACAGGTGTTTTAATTTTAACCAACGATGGAGATTTGGCACAAAAATTAACACATCCTTCTTACGAAATTAAAAAAATATACGAAGTTACTTTAGACAAACCTGTGACCAAGGCCGATATGGAGTCTATTGCGGCAGGTGTTGAATTAGAAGACGGTTTTATTGCAGCTGATGCAGTAAGTTATTTATCGAATACTTCTAAAAATGTAATTGGTATTGAAATTCATAGTGGCCGCAATCGCATTGTGCGTCGTATTTTTGAACACTTAGGCTATGATGTTAGACATTTAGATAGAGTCATGTTTGCCAACCTTACCAAGAAAAATGTTGATCGTGGTAAATGGCGTTTTTTGGCAGAGAAAGAAGTAAGATTACTAAAGTTTTTAAATAAATCATTTACCAGAAAATCTTCCAAATAAATAGTACATGTTATCAATATTATTTGAAGATGAGGATATGATTGTTTTGAATAAACCCGCTGGTTTATTAAGCATCCCCGATAGATTTGGCAAGGATGTTTCTCTTAAGTCCTTATTAATAGAAAAGTACGGAGAAATTTTTACCGTTCACCGATTAGACCAACACACGAGTGGTTTAATTGTATTTGCAAAAAATGCGGAGGCACATAAATTATTAAGCGAATTATTTGAAGGAAGAGAAATTGAAAAAAAATACCTAGGCTTAGTTTTAGGAAGACCCCCTTCTGAAGGTAGTATTGACCAACCCATTATGGAGCATCCTGTAAAAAAGGGAATCATGGTAGTACATGCCAAAGGAAAAATGGCTTTAACTACTTACAAGGTTATTGAAAATTATAAACGTTTCGCTTGGGTTTCTTTTCAAATACATACAGGTCGCACGCATCAAATACGCGTGCATGCCAAACAAATAGGACATCCCATAGTAGCCGATGATGTATACGGAGACGGTGAGAAATTATTATTGTCTTCTATCAAGAAGAAAAATTTCAAATTAAGCAAGACCGAGGAAGAAGAAAGACCCATATTAGCTAGACAAGCTTTACATGCCCATACATTGGTGTTTACCTATAAACAAAAGGAGCTTCATTTAGAAGCCCCTTTACCTAAAGACTTAACCGCTACTTTGCAGCAGTTGGATAAATGGAATAAAGAAAAATAATTACGCCTTTACCTATTCTTCCGAAGGAGCTGCTGTATATAAATCCAATAAGCCATCAGGTAGTTCAACACTAATGGTTTTAGCCTTATGGTTTACTGCTTTTAAACTTTCTTCATGCAAAGGAATATAGGCTTCTTGGCCTTGGTATAAGATAGTTACCATTAATTGATGTGGTTGTTCAATTACTTCTTGAATAACCCCAATAGCCTTTCCTGCTTCTTCTACTGTATATCCTAATAAAGCCAATGGCGATTGCTTGTCCACTAATTTTTGAAAATCATCTTGAGGCAACCAAACTTTTTTACCTAAAAGCATAGCAGTAGCTTCTCTACTATTAATGCCTTCCAATTGTAAATGCGAAATGGTATCTGTTTTTGCAGAAGCGCTTTGAATAAAATAGGGAATAAAACTTGCTGCATTTTTTTCAACAAAAATGGCATCAATACCTTTAAAATGAATAGGCTTGCCCAAGGCATGTTCTATAATAACATGGCCAGTAATCCCATGGGGCGCTACTATTTTACCTATATGTATGTACTGACTCATTTGCTAATTTAATTCTTTTATCGACAATATCATTTTCAAAAAAAACCCCCAATTCCGTTGATAGGAATCAGGGGCTTTTATAAAGCTAGATTAATTTTAAAATTATTCTGCAGCAGGCATATCTTCAACAGAGGCATCAGCTGTTGCTTCTGCTACTGGTGCAGCTTCTTCAACTGGTGCAGCCACTTCTTCTACTGGTGCAACTTCTGCTACTGGTTCTGCTACTTTTTTAGCAACAGGTACATACACTTTTTTAGCAGCTTCTGCTTTTTTGTGTGTATCATTTGTGCTAGCAATTTTTGTTTCATGTGCTGCATACCATGTTTGGAATTTCTCCATAGCGGTTGCATCATCAAACAAACCTAATTTTACTCCACGAAGTAAATGTTTCAAATAAAGTACTCCTTTGAAAGATAAAATTCTGTGAACGGTGTCTGTAGGTTGAGCACCTTTGTTTAACCACTCCAATGCCTTTTGACGATCCAATTGGATTGTTGCAGGAACTGTTAATGGATTGTAAGTACCAATTTTTTGGATGAATTTACCATCTCTTGGTGCACGTCCGTCAGCCACTACTATAAAGTAGAAAGGCCTTTTTTTACTACCGTGACGTTGTAGTCTCATCTTTACTGCCATGTTAAATAGAAATTTATAGGCGTTATTAAATAGGGTTAACCGGCTGCAAAGATAATATAAAGCAGGCAATAAACAAAGGAAAAAGGGGTTTAAAACTTACTATTATATGATTATCAGTGAGTTAGCTCAAAATTAACGTCTCAAACCTGGCATTTTACCTGGCATTGACCCGCTGGACATTTGCTTCATCATCTGCTTCATTTGGTCAAACTGCTTCATAAAAGCATTGATTTCTCCAATATCCTTTCCGGCTCCTTTGGCAATTCTTTGTTTGCGACTTGTTGAAAGCAAGTCTGGATTTCTTCTTTCCAAAACGGTCATCGATTGAATTATGGCTTCCACTCCCTTAAAGGCATCGTCTTTAATATCTACATCTTTTAAACTCTTGCCCATACCTGGAATCATACCCATTAAATCTTTTAAATTGCCCATTTTTTTTATCTGCTGTATCTGCGTTAAGAAGTCTTCAAAATCAAATTGATTTTTTCGAATTCTTTTTTCTAATTTTTTTGCTTCTGCTGCATCAAATTGCGACTGTGCTTTTTCTACCAAAGAAGTAATATCACCCATGCCTAAAATTCTTTGGGCCATTCTCTCGGGATGAAAAACAGTGAGCGTATCTAATTTTTCACCACTGCTCATAAACTTAATAGGTTTATTCACCGTGTATTTTATAGACAAGGCCGCACCCCCTCTAGTGTCGCCATCTAATTTTGTTAATACGACTCCCGTAAAATCTAAACGCTCGTTAAATACTTTGGCAGTATTCACTGCATCCTGCCCTGTCATTGAGTCTACAACGAATAATATTTCTTGTGGTTGAATTTCATTTTTAATGGCAGCTACTTCATTCATCATGACTTCATCCACTGCAAGTCGCCCCGCCGTATCAATAATAATTACATTTTTATTATTCGCCTTTGCATAGACCAATGCATTTTGTGCAATAGAGACTGCATTTTTATTTTCTCTTTCTACAAAAACATCTACTCCAATTTGCTCGCCTAATAAGGTGAGTTGATCCATTGCTGCAGGACGATAAATATCTGCAGCCACTAATAAGGGAGATTTTTTTTGTGCTTTTAAATAATTAGCCAACTTACCAGAAAAAGTAGTTTTACCAGATCCTTGCAAACCCGCTACTAAAATAATAGTGGGGCTTTTTGAAAGGTCCATCAAAGAAGCTTCATTACCCATTAAAGCCGTTAATTCATCTTGCACAATTTTTACCATCAATTGTCCAGGGCTAATGGCATTAATAACTTTTGCGCCAATGGCCTTTTCTTTAATACTATCTGTAAATTCTTTGGCAATTTTAAAATTGACATCCGCATCCAATAAAGCCTTTCTGATATCTTTTAAGGTATTGGCAACATTCAATTCATTAATTCTCGCCTGCCCTTTTAGGTGCTTAAAGGCAGATTCTAATTTTTCACTCAAACTATTAAACATACTTACAACATTAAGGGGAGCAAAGATAAGTGATCATATCGAGTCATACACCATCATTTCAAAAGGTATAAATACGTTAAAATTGGGACATTACAGCCTATCGTAATATGATATAAGCTGTTGAATTTCATATACTTATACCAATTTAGAGAATAGGCTAAATATGTCTTGACAGTTTGTTAACTAATAAATATTGAAAAATACTTGGAACCTACCCTTTATTTAATATTATTGCATCAAACGAATCAATTTTTAAGAGGAGCTAGTTATATATGAGTAAGAAACAATTATTTACACTTGAATTTCCGGTGAGATGTTCACCCAATATTTTATTTGAATTTTTATCCACTGCCTCTGGACTACAAGAATGGTTTGCAGACAAAGTAGACGAATGGGAAAACGTTTTTAGTTTTTCATGGAATAAGGGTGTGCCAGAGAAAGCAGAATTAGTTGACCAAGAGCCAGATAAATTTATAAGGTTTAGATGGTTACATGGAGAGAAGAATGAATACTTCGAATTTAGAATTGAAAAAACAGAAATTTCAAATCAAACTATTTTAATCGTGAAAGATTTTGCTGAGAAAAACGAAGTCAAAGACCAGAGCCGACTTTGGGAATATCAGATCAAAGAACTCTTTCATCGTATAGGTAGTTAGCACCAACATTTTGTTCAAGAAATTAGACATACTAATTCTTAAAGCCTTTATTGGGCCTTTTTTGGCAGCACTCACTATTTCAACTTTTGTGCTGACCATGCAATTCTTTTGGTTATACATTGACGACTTAGTAGGCAAAGGTTTAGACCTGCTTACCATTTTACAATTAGTAGGCCTTGTCTCTGTAAGTACTTTTACCACAGCCCTTCCCCTAGCCTTGTTATTTTCTTCTATTATGACCTTTGGCAATTTAGGAGAAAGCTTTGAGCTCATTGCCATTAAAGCAGCAGGCATTCCACTGATTCGTTTTATGCGCCCGCTATTTATATTCACTATTTTTTTAGCCGGCATTGCTTTTTTATTTTCAAATAATATTATTCCAGTAACGCAGATGAAGCTTACTAATTTAAAATATGAAATCATTATAGCCAAGCCTGCCATAGATTTAAAAGAAGGTATTTTTTATGATAAAATTGATGGCTATGTAATTAAACTAGGCAAGAAAGAGTCGAATGATAGTGTCATGCATAATATTACCATCTTTGAAAAAAGATTTGGATTGCAAGATAATTTAATCATGGCCGAATCGGGGGTGATGCGTGTATCTGCCAATAAAAAATTCTTGGAGTTTATAATGTATAATGGTTGGCGCTATCAGGAAAGAGGAGCGCGTAGTACTACCAATACAGAATTCACCAGACTTTATTTCAAAGAATATAAAAAAGTATTTGACCTGAAAAGTTTTCAGATGAATAAAACAAGTGATGTACTCTACGACCCCAAAATGTTAAGCGTTCGACAACTTAGCAAGGCCATGGATTCTTTACAAAACAAAGACTCCTTCTATATTCAAAAAACCAATGCAGATGTTGCCTCCTATTTAAGGTTTATGAACTATAAAGACAGTGGTCAACTTTTTAATGCTAAGAAAAATAGTACACCTTTAAAAAAATTTAGTACGCTTATTCCCGATTCTTTAATAAGTAGTATTCAGCTCACTTCTGGCTACCAGTTTTCTTCCCTTATATATAACATAACTGCTATTGCAGATACTTATAAGGATAATAAAAAAGCAAATTCTTCACATGGAATAGAATGGCATCGAAAATTTACTTTATCCTTTGCCTGCTTTGTGCTGTTTTTAATAGGCGCTCCCTTGGGTTCCATTATACGTAAAGGAGGGCTTGGTACACCCTTGGTATTGGCTATTATCTTTTTTGTAATCTTTTTCCTACTCAATAATTTTGGAGAAAAATTAGCTAAATCTGGGCAGTGGGATGTATTCTCTGGCATGTGGATGTCCTCTATGATTTTAATACCCTTTGGCTTATTCTTAACCTATAAGGCCATGCGTGATTCACAGCTATTTAATCAGGAATTTTACTACCGACTTTTACAGCCAATTAAAGTAACTTTACAGAAGTACTTTAAAAAATAAAAGCATGTCAAAATCTACTCAAAACAGACGTCAGTTTATTCGTTCAACTGGTAAAGCGGGTATGGTCCTAGCGGCGATGCCCTTAATGGCTAAAATTACTCCAATGACTACATTGACTGCTGCAGGTGAATATACACAACAACCATTGAACTATAGTTACAGCGCACTAGAGCCTTATATCGACGCTGCAACTATGGAAATACATTATACAAAACATGCAGCTACCTATGCTAAAAATTTAGCAGACGCTGCGCTTGCAGAAAAATTAGATACCCAAACAACGCCTTTAACAGATCTATTAAAAAATATTTCACGTTATTCTCCAAAAATGAGAAACAATGCAGGTGGACATTATAATCACGAAATGTTTTGGCAGTTAATGAAGCCAGCTCCTGCCACTGCACCCACTGGTGCATTAGCAGATGCCATCAACAAAAATTTTGGTTCATTAGATAATTTTAAGACTGCCTTTAGCGATGCCGCAAAAGCAAGATTTGGCAGTGGATGGGCATGGTTGATTATAAAAGCAGATAATAGTTTAGCCGTTTGTTCAACGCCTAATCAAGACAATCCATTAATGGATATAGCAGACACAAAAGGTACCCCTATTTTAGGTTTAGATGTTTGGGAGCATGCCTATTATTTGAAGTATCAAAATAAACGCCCCGACTACATCAATGCATGGTGGAACTTAGTAAATTGGGCATTTGTAGAGAAAAAATTTGCAGAAGCAAAACAGGCTTAAATCATTCCCAATTTTATTTAATTGCAAAAGTCAAAACAAAATTTAAAGATTCAGTTTTTTGTTACAAGTTTAAGTATCATCTTATTTGTACTTAAATTTGTTGCTTACTTTATGACGCATTCGTTATCTGTATTATCAGATGCGTTAGAAAGTATTGTGAATGTACTAGCGGGCATCATTGGGCTCTATAGTTTATATGTGGCATCAAAACCAAAAGATAAAGACCACCCTTACGGACACGGCAAGGCAGAATTTATTTCTGCAGCTTTTGAAGGAAGTTTAATTATTACAGCTGGCTTAATTATTTTATATGAATCTATTATTACCTTTTTCGAGCCTACTACTTTACACGATTTAGATAATGGGATTTGGGTACTACTTTCCACAGCAATATTAAATATGGCAGCAGGTCTTGGGGCCAAGGCCATTGGTAAGAAAAATAAATCTTTAGCACTTAGTTCAAGTGGTCAGCATTTATTAATTGATAGCTATACTACTTTCGCAGTTACTATTGGAATTGGTTTAGTAATTTATACAGGCTATAAAAGCATTGACGCTATTATTGCTATTGTTATGGGCGTATGGATTATTTATAATGGCTATAAAATTATTAGAAAATCACTTGCAGGTATTATGGATGAAGCCGACCTGGCATTACTAGAAGAAGTAATAACAGAAATAAATAAGGATAGAAATAAGCATTGGATTGATTTACATAATTTAAGAGTCATTAAATATGGTGCCTTAATGCATATTGATTGCCACTTAACAGTGCCTTGGTATTTTAATGTAAATGAAGCCCATGCAGTGGTGGATGAATTTACAAGGATCATAAAAAATAAATTTGGCGATAGCGTTGAGTTTTTTGTACACACCGATGGCTGTATGCCTTTTAGTTGTCCTATTTGCACCATAGAGAACTGCGCAGAAAGAAAATCGATTTTTGAAAAAAAATTAAATTGGAATGTAGAAAATGTTTTATCGGATAACAAACATCAATTAGCGTAAATAAGAATAAAAAAACATAAATAAGAATATTAAAATTTATTTTAAAAATTACAGCACATGAAAGCATGGACCGAATATCAAGAAAAAAACAAAGATCGTTTCTTAGAAGAACTACTAGCCTTACTACGTATACCCAGTGTGAGTGCAAAAACGGAACACAATGGCGATATGTTAGCTTGTGCTAAAGCCGTAGAAAAATCTTTGCAAGAAGCAGGTGCGCCTATTACTAAAATATATGAAACAGCCGGGCATCCTATAGTATATGCAGAAATAAATGTAGACCCTAAACTACCTACAGTACTTGTTTACGGCCATTACGATGTACAACCAGCAGAACCCTTAGAGCTTTGGCATAGTAGCCCATTCGACCCAACTATTAAAGACGGTAAAATATTTGCACGTGGTGCCTGTGACGATAAAGGACAATTTTATATGCATGTCAAAGCCTTAGAGATAATGACCAAAACCAATTCTCTTTGCACGAATATTAAATTTATCATTGAAGGAGAAGAGGAAATTGGAAGTCCCAACTTAGCAGCCTTCGTAAAAACCCATACCGAGCTTTTAAAAGCAGATGTCATATTAATTAGTGATACGGCTATGATTAGTATGGATAACCCCTCTATAGATATTGGCGTGAGAGGACTAAGTTATATCGAGCTTGAAATTACAGGACCTAATAGAGACTTACATAGTGGGGTCTATGGTGGTGCGGTGGCCAACCCTATTACTATTTTATCAAAAATGATTGCTTCATGTCATGATGAAAATAATCATATCACCATTCCTGGTTTTTATGAGGATGTGATTATATCCACCGATGCAGAAAGAAAAAAAATGGCAGAAGCGCCATTTGATGAAAATGAATTTAAAGCCGATTTAGGTATACAAAATGTTTGGGGTGAAAAAGGATATAGCACCAATGAGAGAACAGGTATTCGTCCTACTTTAGAAGTGAATGGAATTTGGGGAGGCTATACCGGTGAAGGTGCAAAGACTGTTTTACCTTCTAAAGCTTTTGCAAAAATTTCTTGTCGCTTGGTACCGAATCAGTCTGCAGAAAAAATAACGGCCATGGTACTTGCACACTTTAAAAAAATTGCACCAGACAATATTACAGTGAATGCATTTGAACATCATGGAGGTGAGCCTTATATTACCCCTATCAATTCGCACGAATACAAAAGTGCCGCTAAAGCCATTGCGACCACTTTTGGCAAAGAACCTATTCCCGTGCGTGGTGGTGGAAGTATTCCAATTTGTTCTTTGTTTGAAAAAGAATTAGGGGTAAAAATTGTATTTATGGGATTTGGATTAGATAGCGATAACTTACATAGCCCGAATGAAAAATATGATATTGTCAATTTTTACAAAGGCATTGAAACCATTCCTTACTTCCATCAATTTTTTGCAGAAAAACAAGACTAAGCATGAAAGCTGCTGATATCATCAAAACGGAAAAGAAAAAAGTACGATTAGATAAATACTTATGGTCTATCCGTATTTTTAAAACAAGGTCTCAGGCCACCGAAGCCATTGACAAAGGACGCGTTAAAATAAAAGGCGAACCGGTGAAAGCTTCCCGTAATGTAGTAATAGGCGATGAGTACGAAGCAAGGACTGAACATAAAAACTGGGTCATAAGAGTAACACAAGTATTAGAAGGAAGATTAGCCTATGCTGAAGCCATCAAATATTATGAAGACCTTACCCCTATTGAAGAATTAGAACGCGTAAGGCAGGTGGCATCTACTTTTCAAACCGGTAAGCGTTTAAGTAAAATAGGAAGGCCTACTAAAAAAGACAGACGCGATTTAGGTGAATTATTAGATTAAACAAAGTTCTTAGGATTCTTTTATCTTTACCATATGACCATTGAAATTTTAACAGTATTACCAGAATTATTAACGAGCCCCTTTGAACATAGTATGATGAAAAGGGCGCAGGAAAAAGGTTTGCTTACTATAAAATTGCATAACCTCAGAGACTGGGCTATTAATAAACATGGTCAGGTGGACGATTACCAATATGGAGGAGGTGCTGGTATGGTAATGGTTTGCGAACCACTGGCCAACGCCATTGACCAATTACAAGAAGCGGGCAAGTTTGATGAAATTATTTTTATGACCCCGGACGGAGCAAGGTTTGATCAAAAACAAGCCAACACCCTTTCTTTACAAAATAGAATTTTAATTATTTGTGGACACTATAAAGGAATTGATCAAAGAATTAGAGACTTATATGTTACCAAAGAAATATCTATTGGCGACTATGTTTTAAGTGGTGGGGAATTAGCAGCTGCTGTGGTAGTAGATGCCATTGGAAGACTTATTCCCGGTGTATTAAATGATGAAACCTCTGCCTTAACCGATTCGTTTCAAGATAATTTATTGGCACCCCCTGTATATTCTAGGCCTGCAGACTTTCGTGGATTAACTGTTCCGGAAGTATTACTACAAGGTGACCCTAAAAAGGTAGATCAATGGAGATCTGAGCAGGCATTGATTAGGACCAAGCAAAGAAGGCCAGATATACTTGACCATGAATAAAATTCTACGCATAAGCCTTTTTTTTGTCACAAACCTAATTAGCCTGCTAGCTATTGCACAACCCAATGCCAATATTCAGCAAGAATTTCAGCTGACGATTCAGCCTACAAAAATACCCATTAAATTAGATGGTATTTTAGATGAGCCTGCATGGAATACAGTGGAAGCAGTTAGTCAATTTTATAAAAAATTTCCTAATGATATTGGAGCGGCAAAAAAGCAAACTGAGGTAAAATATTTATTCGATGATAAAAATATTTATTTCGCCTTCAAAGTATATGACAGTGGCACGGCCATTATCAAAAGTTTAAAAAGAGATATTGGACATGATGGAAACGATGGAGTTGCCATTGTTTTAGATCCCTTGAATCAAAAGACAAACGGATTTTATTTTGTTTTAAGTGCATTGAATGTGCAATCAGAAGGTCAGTTGACAGGGGATAGTGAAGATGGACTTAGTTACAGCTGGGATGCTAAATGGTTTTCTATGACTAAAGATTATGGTAGTTACTGGATTGCTGAAATTGCCATCCCTTTAAAGTCTATTCGATATAATGCAGAAAATAAAAATTGGGGCGTCAACTTTGTTCGTATTGATGCAAAAAATTTCGAGTATAGTACATGGACAAGAATTGGACCCAATTTTAAATCATACGACCTTGGTTACACAGGATTGATGAAATGGCCAACCAATCCGCCAGCGAGTTCCAATAATGTGATTCTACTACCTTATTTAACAGGTGGCATTAGCGAAGATAAATTAAACAGCAAGACCGAAACAACTGGTAATGGTGGTTTTGATGCTAAAATTGCCTTGAACCCTTCTTTGAATTTAGATTTAACAATCAATCCAGACTTCTCCCAAGTAGAAGTAGATAACCAAGTAACCAACTTAACTAGGTTTAGTATTTTCTTGCCAGAAAGAAGGGCCTTCTTTTTAGAAAATGCGGATCTATTTGCTGGATTCGGTATCCCTCCCATTCGGCCATTTTATTCTAGAACCATTGGCTTAGATAAAGAAGGCAATAAAATTCCTATCCTATTTGGCGCAAGACTTTCTGGTAATTTATCACCTGATGTAAGAATTGGTGCCATGAATATGCAAACAGGAAGACAAGGCAACTATGCACCTGAAAATTTTTCTGCCTTTACATGGCAAAAAAGAGTTTTAAAACGATCCTTAATAAAAGGCTATTTTTTAAATAGAGAGAATTTCATTTCAGTGGAGGAAGAAAAAAAGAATCCACTGGACAAATATGGACGCAATGCTGGGCTTACATTTGAATATTCCAATCCAGCTGGAAGCTTTAGTTATTGGGCCAATTACAATCAATCCATGAAACCTACCATCAAAGACTTAAATAATTATGCAGAAGCTGGTTTAAGTTACAATGGAAGAAATTTTGGTTTTGTGCTTGATATTGCAAATGTTGGCAAGAACTACTATACTGATATGGGCTTCGTTCAAAGAATAAGCAATTACGATGCAGAGAGAGACACAACTATTCGAATTGGATTTAAGCATATTTATTCTGAAATCAGTTATACATTAATGCCAGCGAAAGGAAAACTAGGAAGAATTGAAGCCCGTGCAGAAAATTCTGTTATTTTTAATCCCGATAATAGTTTTAACGAATGGGAAAGTAGTAGTGAAATACAGGCTAATTTTAAAAATTCTTCAAGTATAGAATTAGAACTAAATAATAACGTCACTAACCTTCTTTTCGCTACAAGTTTTACAGATGGCGAACCATTACCAGCTGCTCAATATCAATATGCACAATTTGGAATAAGCTATAATTCAGATGCTAGAAAACTGTTTGGGTGGGTTTCTGAAATTAAGGTTGGTCAATTTTATAATGGCCAAGTACAAAGTTTTGGCCTTGGAATCAATTGGAGAAATCAGCCTCACCTTAATCTTCGTATAAATGCCCAGCTAAATCAAATTCAGTTGCCGGGAAAATATGGCAGTACTAGATTGGTCTTAATTGCACCAAGAATTGAATACAATTTTAGTACCCAACTATTTTGGACCACTTTTATTCAGTACAATACACAGAGTAATAATTTCAATATTAATAGCAGATTACAATACCGCTATAAGCCAATGAGTGACTTCTTTTTAGTGTATACAGATAATTATTTTACAGACCCTTTATTTCAAAGTAAGAATAGAGCACTTGTCTTTAAGATCAGTTATTGGTTTTAATGTATAGTGGCAAATACTAAAAAAACCTACCTTTTCAGCTTAAAACAACTACCCGGCCCTAGTTATAAGCCTCATTAGTAACCGCTTATACATTTTTTCAGAAAAACTTCCAACTAATGAAGGCTGTTTTAGTTACATAGGGGATATTTGCACCCTGATGGAATATCAATACCAGCAACTACTCTTTTTTAAAACGGCTTGTAAAAAAGCTTGCTTGCTTCTAAGCTTGCTACTTTCTAGCTATTTCATAAATGCTCAAAACATTTCTGAATTTCAAAAAGGCTTTCAATTATATATTCAACCCACCACGGATAAAATAAAAATAGATGGTATTTTAGACGAGCCAGTTTGGGCCACTACTGATGTAGCCAAAAATTTTGTGAAAAAATTTCCCAATGATATTGGAGAGCCTAAACGCCAAACTGAAGTAAGATTTACTTACGATAATGAGAATATTTATTTTGGATTTAAGGTCTATGATAGTGGAGCAGCTATCTCAAGAAGTTTAAAAAGAGATTTCGGTAATGAAGGCAATGATGTTGTAGGTATTATGATGGACCCACTGAATAAAAAAACCAATGGGTTTTATTTTTTATTAAGCGCTTTAAATGTTCAATCTGAAGATCAACTAAGTTTAAGTTTTCAAGACAAACCTACTTGGAGTTGGGATACCAAATGGTTTTCTGCCACCAAGGATTATGGAACTTATTGGATTGCTGAGATAATGATTCCTTTAAAATCTATCAGATACGATCCTAAACAATTACAATGGGGTATCAATTTTTTAAGAGGCGATGCAAAACATAATGAATATAGCAACTTTACCAGGGTACCCCCTATTTTTAAATCCTACGATTTAGGCTATATGGGTTTATTAAATTGGCCTGCAGCCACACCTAGTTCAAAAAATAATAATATTTTACTACCCTTTATTTCTGGTGCTAGCACAGAAGACCAAGAAAATGGAAAGCCTCTGAATACCACTGCCACCGGTGGTTTTGATGCAAAAGTAGCTTTGAATGCTTCTTTAAATTTAGACTTAACAGTGAACCCCGATTTTTCTCAAGTAGAAGTAGACCAACAAGTAACCAACCTTACAAGGTTCAATATCTTTCTTCCAGAAAGAAGGGCATTTTTTTTAGAAAACTCCGACTTATTTTCCAATTTTGGTATGCCCTTTGTACGTCCCTTTTATTCTAGAACCATTGGACTCGATAAAGACGGTAATAAAATTCCTATTTTATTTGGAGCAAGAATGTCTGGAAATTTAAACCGCGCTACGCGTATTGGTATGATGAATATGCAAACAGGTAAGCAAGGAAATTATGCTGCAGAAAATTTTTCTGCCTTTACTTTACAAAGAAGTCTATTGAAGCGTTCTGTTATAAAAACTTATTTTTTAAATAGAGAGAATTTTATTTCAGAGCAGGAGGCAAAGAAAAATCCATTAGATAGATATGGTCGTAATGCGGGGGTTACTTTTGAATATTCTAATACGGCTGGAACATTTAGTAGCTGGACCGATATCCATAAGTCGTTTAAGTCAGGTATTAATGATGATGATATGTATGCAACCACTGGGTTTATGACAAATCGAAAACACTGGTCTTATATTACCCTTATTGGAAGTTTAGGTAAAAACTATTACACCGACATGGGATTTGTGCAAGGCATTGATAATTATGATGCCATTCGAGATACGACTATACGTATTGGATTTAAGAACTTATTCAATTCGCTTAGCTATAGATTATTTCCCGAAAAAGGGCCCATTGGTAAAATGATAGTGAAAATTGAAAGTTTTGCCACCCTACATCCAGATAATTCCATTAATCAGGCCGATAATAAATTGGGGCCTGATATTCAATTCAAAAATACCTCTATTTTCAGTCTTGAATTAAAAAATACAATTGTCAACTTAAAATATCCTATTTCATTTACAGATGATGTTCCTTTACCAGTTGGAAATTACGTATTCAATCAGATTCAGCTAAAGTATGTATCTGATTTGAGAAAGACATTTGGCATAGAGAGCATCTTGAATATCGGTCAATTTTATAATGGAGAAGTAAAAGGAATTACGATGGGTATCAGTTACAGAAATCAGCCCCATTTTAATCTATTATTAAGCGCTCAATTTAATAATATCGTATTTCCGAACCCTTATGGTAGTACTAATTTAGTCTTAATACAACCTAGGGTGGAGTGGAATTTTAGTACAAAATTATTCTGGTCCACTTTCGTACAATATAATACACAGAAGAATAATTTCAATATTAATAGCCGCTTACAATACAGATTCAGACCTATGAGCGACTTATTCTTGGTATACACCGACAACTACTTTACCGACCCTCTATTTAAAAATAAAAACAGGGCGCTTATCTTTAAGTTCAGTTATTGGTTTAATTTGTGATAGCAAATTAAGCGTATGGGCAATTCCTTTTCCATTTCAGGTCAATATGTAGATATTCTCAAAAAGCATATCTACCCAGCTACTATTACAGTACAAGATGGCATTATTCAATCTATTGAATCTACTATAGATGCCCCTTTACAGTATTTAGTACCCGGCTTTATAGACGCCCATGTGCATATCGAAAGTAGTATGCTTATTCCCAGCTCCTTTGCGCGCATAGCCGTCACCCATGGTACGATTGGCACTATTAGCGACCCTCATGAGATTGCCAATGTATGCGGAATAGAAGGCGTGCAGTATATGATTGATAATGGTAAAAAAGTACCTTTTCATTTTTTCTTTGGGGCGCCTAGCTGTGTGCCTGCCACTATTTTTGAAACCGCCGGCGCTGCTATCAATAGCGATCAAGTAAGCAGTTTATTAGCCAACCCTGATATTTATTACTTAAGCGAGATGATGAATTTTCCTGGTGTCTTACTCAAAGACGAAGAGGTAATGAAAAAAATTAGGGCTGCACATAAAATTGGTAAACCAATAGATGGGCATGCACCAGGTCTTAGAGGGGAGGACGCCAAAAGATATATTGAAGCAGGCATTAGCACCGATCATGAATGTTTTACCCTTGAAGAGGCCTTAGATAAACTTCAGCATGGGATGAAAATTTTAATTAGAGAAGGCAGTGCCGCTAAAAATTTTGAAGCCCTGTATGAATTAATTGAAGACCACCCTTCTATGATTATGCTTTGTAGCGATGACAAACATCCTGACAGTTTAGTAGAAGGGCATATAAATAGTTTATGCGCACGCGCAGTCGCAAAGGGTATTAACCCCATGCTTGTTTTAAGGGCTGCCTGTATTAACCCAGTGGACCATTATAAATTACCTACAGGAAAAATGCGAATAGGTGATGCCGCTAATTTTATTGTACTGGAAGATCTTATTTCTTTTAAAGTAAAGCAAACATATATTAAAGGTGAATTAGTTGCAGAGAATGGAAAATCTTTCATTAAAGAAATAAAGGAGAAAGCCATTAATAAATTTGATGCAGCTGCTATACAAGAAAAGGATATTCAAATTAGTTTGAATGAATACCCACAAGATAAGGGGAAGATTGCAGTTATTGAAGCTATCGATGGACAACTTATAACTAATAAATTATGGTTAAGTCCAAAATTAGCCGCAGATAAAATTATTTCCAATACTGAATCAGATATTTTAAAAATGGTAGTGTATAATAGATACTATGCAGCACCTCCTAAAATAGCATTTATTAAAAACTTTGGTTTTAAAAATGGAGCCATCGCGTCTACGGTTGCACACGATAGTCATAATATAATAGCGGTGGGTGTATCTGATGCCGATATAGTGCGCGCTATTAATTTAGTGATTCAAGAGCAAGGAGGCATTAGTTGCGTGAATGATAATGCCACCAAGGTTATGGGACTTCCTGTTGCAGGACTTATGAGCTTGGAAGACCCCTATAAAGTAGCCGCCGACTATACCCAAGTTGACATAATGGCTAAAGGCCTAGGCTCCAAGCTTGGCTCCCCATTTATGACGCTCAGTTTCATGGCTTTACTAGTTATTCCGCATCTTAAATTGAGCGATAAAGGTCTTTTTGATGGAGATCATTTTAAATTATTTTAATATAGGAAAGAAGAAACTTAGATTTGAACAAAATTACATGCCATGGTACATCATTTAAGCGAGAAACATAGTTTAATAAGCAATTGGATTGCTGAATTAAGAGATGTAACTATTCAAAATGACAGAATGCGTTTTAGAAGAAACCTGGAAAGAATTGGTGAAGTTGCCGCTTATGAAATGAGTAAGCTAATGCCTTCCAAAATACAGGCTACTAAAACTCCATTAGGCATTCATGAATCAAAAGTATTAGCAGAACAACCTGTACTAGCTACTATATTAAGAGCCGGACTACCCTTGCACCAAGGCATGTTGAACTATTTTGATAAAGCCGATAATGCTTTTATATCGGCCTATCGCAAACACCATGATAACGGTAGTTTTGAAATAAGTATTGAATATTTAAGTTGCCCCGATTTAAACAATCGTATTGTTATTGTTTCCGATCCCATGTTAGCCACCGGCGCTTCTTTGATTCAAACCATTCATGCACTTACTAAAGTATACAAACCCAAGGAACTGCATATTGTAGTAGCTATTGCTAGCAAACAAGGTATTGAAAAGGTAGAAGCTGCACTTGGAAAAGAAATTCCTATTTGGTGTGGAGATATTGACGATACCCTGAACGATAAAAGCTATATTATTCCTGGCTTAGGCGATGCAGGCGATCTTGCTTACGGCACTAAAATGCAATCCTAAAATCATGCAAATTGCTTAAAGAGCTCATTTTAGCTATTCGTGCTTATTTTACAGCACACCGCTTTATTCTTCAACATAAGTTGTGGAAGTGGATGATCATACCCGGTATTATTTATGCGTATTTGTTTTTAGTAGGCATGAACTATTTTAGTCAATATTCCAGCTTATTTATTGAGTCGATCATTTTAAGAACTGGATTAAAGTCTTGGGTAGATAATTTAAGCAGTGATTTAATTGGCTTTTTTATTACCATGGGTAGTTTCTGGCTGTCATTTACCTTACTCCTATTTTATTTTGCCTTATTTAAATATTTATTTCTGTTTTTGTTTGCTCCTTACTTCTCCTATTTTCATTTACGCATCGAAGCCATTAATAAAAATGAAGTTTTTGTATTTAATGCAAAGGCCTATCAAAAATTATTACTAAGGGCCTGGTTATTAAATGCCACTAATTTACTATGGCAAACTGTTTACCTTATTCCAATTGTAATTATTTGTACTTTACCTATCGTAGGATGGTTCACTCCATTTCTTACCATTATCTTAGAATGTTATTTCTTTGGGTATGCCATGCTTGATTATGGCTTGGCTACAGAAAAACAAAATAAAGTAGCCACGGCTAGCTATGTCAATAACCACAAGGGTTTACCCATTGGTAACGGACTTATATTTTATATGATGCACTTAGTCCCTATTATTGGTTGGATAACTGCACCCTTTTATTCACTCATTGCAGCACAATTAAATACGCAAGAACTTAAAGACAAAGAACTATGAGCCAAGGAAAAGTTTTTTTACTACCCATGATTTTACACGAAGAAGGCTGGGAAGCCTTGCCAACTGATATAGTAAAATGGATTGGGCAATGTGACGCCTTCTTTGTAGAAGAAGAAAAAACAGCAAGGCGCTTTTTCAAAAAGTTATGGAAGGAAATGGTAATTGATAATTATAGTTGGTATCCCATTCATAAAGTGGAGGCGGAACAAATAAAGGCCTTTAAAGACTTACTAAAGCAAGGAAAAAATATTGGTATTATTTCTGAAGCAGGTTGTGCAGGTATTGCCGACCCTGGACAACTATTAGTAGCTGCTGCGCAAGAAATGGGCGTTGCAGTGAAACCCTATACAGGACCTTCTTCCATTTTATTGTCTTTAATGGCCAGTGGCATGAATGGTAATTTATTTCAGTTTCATGGCTATTTACCTATTGATATTACAGAAAGAAAGAAAAAAATTCAAGCATTAGAGGCCGATGCCATTCAAAGAAATTGCACACAGTTATTTATTGAAACACCTTATCGTAATAATCAATTACTAGAAACCATTTTAAGTACTTGCAAGCCCCAAACAAAATTATGTATTGGCGTGGATATTACGGGGCCTACTGAGTCTATTGTAACAGCTACCATGGCGGACTGGAAATCAAAATTACCGGAGCTACATAAAAAATTAGTTATTTTTTTAATAGGGACTTAGGCTATCCCTATTTCTTTCCTACTTATAAAAAGGTATTTACCGCAACTAAAGCATTGAAAAAATGACTTAGTATGCTGCATGGAAAAATCTTCTACCCATTTCAGAGCAGCTCATCCCCTATTATTTATATCAATCATTCTATTAGCTGGACTTATTTTTGCAAAACTATTTGTACAAGAGCTACTGATAGTAAGCATTAGCGAGGCTACTTATTTATTATTATTTTCACTGGTTCTTTTACAATTCATTATTGCTCGTTCGCCTACTTATCCAAATACCCATGCTACTATTCATTCTTATACCTTTTCATTATCCAAATATATTGAAGGCCTTTTGGTATACCTTATACTATTTAGCTGGGGTATTTTATTATTTTTTCTAACTAAAGAAAAAAACTTATTTCAAATTCCCTATCCTGAAGCATTTATTACCTATTGTAGAAATGCTGTCATAAATAAACTAAATGTTTGCATTCCTTCCACTGAAGCCAATGCATTTGCAAAATCATTATTATTAGGTATAAAAACAGACGCTAATAAAGAATTACTAAATGCTTACAAGCAATTAGGTATTATACATATAGTGGCCATTAGCGGCATGCACCTTGAAATTATATTTAAAAATATCTTACGCATTACCAGCTGGCTGCCTCGAAAAAAATTATTAATAGCAGTTGAGCTATTCATTGTACTAGGCTTTGTCTGGACCTATACCCTTATGGCTTTCGCAAGCCCTTCCATTGTAAGAGCCGCCCTATTTTTTAGCATTTATTATATAGGTAAATTTAGAGGGGCTAGTTCTTTTACTTTAAACGTGATTGCAGGGGGCATTTTAATTTTTCTTTTATTCGATATAAAAAATCTAGAAAACATTGGTCTGCAATTATCTTATGCTGCCGTACTAGGCATTCATTTATTGTATCCTTTATTGAATAAAATGATGCCCATGGACAATCCTGTCCTAGCTTTTTTATGGAGTAATTTATGCATTAGTATAGCAGCACAATTAACCACCCTCCCTATTTTGCTTTATTATTTTCATCAACTAGCTTCCATGGTACTTATTAGTAATTTTATCATGGTACCCTTAAGCACCCTTCTTTTATATGCATTAGCCCTATTAGTCATTACCCCAAATATCATGGGGCTTGCAACATTAATGGGGCAGATGATAGCAAAATATATCATAGGTATGAATAAAGCCATTAGCTATTTAGAGGCCCTACCCATGAATCGTCCCCTATTCATTTCATTTGGACTAGAACAAGTGATTATGTTTTACCTGGCACTACTACTAATGTATGCATGGCTGTATACAAAACGCGTTCATTGGCTACTGTATGTAACAGGCCTATTTTGCTGCTATACGATTCTAAAGTTATTCAGTACAGGCTAATTTTTGTGGAAAAGCTAAAGGAAGCCAAAAAGTGGAAGGGCTTACCTTTGCGTATGGAAAAGAAAATACAATCAGCCTTAATTTCAGTTTTTTACAAAGATGGTTTAGCTCCTTTAGCTAAAACCTTACACGCCTTAAATATTACTATTTATTCTACCGGTGGCACTCAACAATTCATCGAAGATTTAGGCATTCCTTGTATAGGAGTAGAAACCGTAACTGGCTACCCTTCTATTTTAGGAGGAAGAGTAAAAACATTACACCCTTCTATTTTTGGAGGCATCTTAGGCAGAAGATATGAAGACCAAGATTTAAAAGAAATGGAACAGTACAAAATACCTGCTTTAGATTTAGTCATTGTAGACTTATACCCCTTTGAAGAAACATTAAAAAATACTGACGAAGAAAAATTAATCATAGAAAAAATTGATATTGGAGGACCTTCTATGATTAGAGCGGCTGGTAAGAATTTTAGAGACTTAGTAGTCATTGCTGCTAAAGACGATTATTCAAAATTGAACCAAATACTTATTGATCAAAAAGGAACCACAACCATTGAGCAAAGAAAATCCTTTGCTGCTAAAGCTTTTGAGGTAGTCATGCATTATGATGTAGCCATTAGCAATTACTTTAACCCAGCTAGCGGTAAGGTTTTAAGATATGGAGAGAACCCACATCAGGTAGCTACTTTTTATGGTAACTTAGAGAATTGGTTTACGCAATTACATGGCAAGGAATTATCTTATAATAATTTAGTAGATGTAGATGCGGCCATTGCTTTAATAGCAGACCTACCCCTTACTAGTTTCGCTATTATTAAACATACCAATGTATGCGGTGTGGCTAAAAGAAATACTGTTTTTGAAAGTTGGCAGGCAGCCTTAGCGGGTGACCCTGAAAGTGCTTTTGGTGGTGTACTTGTTACCAATGCAATCATTGATCTAGCTACTGCAGAAGCCATTCAAGAAATATTTTTTGAAGTATTAATTGCCCCTGGATTTGATCCTGCTGCCTTCGTTATTTTATCGGCTAAGAAAAATAGAATTCTATTAGAATTAAAAAATGAGGTAAGCTTTAACCCTACACAAAAAAAATCAATCCTTAATGGCATTTTAGAACAAGGATTAGACAATGGTAATTATAGCAAGTGGGAAGAAGTTGGCGCAAGACCAAGTACTGAAAAAGAAAAAGAAGATTTAATTTTTGGAAATATTATTTGCAAGCATTTAAAAAGCAATGCCATTGCTTTAATTAAAAACAATCAATTAGTAGGTAAGGGTTGTGGTCAAACCAGTAGAGTAGATGCGCTTCGACATGCGATTGAAAAAGCCAAGCAATTTAAATTTGATTTAAAGGGCGCTAGTCTAGCTTCAGATGCCTTTTTCCCTTTTGATGATTGCGTAAGAATTGCACATGAAGAAGGAATTGAAGCTTATATTCAGCCAGGAGGCTCGGTTAGAGATAAAGACAGTGTTGCTTATTGCCAAGCGAATGGACTTGCCATGGTAATGACTGAACAAAGACATTTCAAACATTAAGCCAAGCCCGATGGCTAATCAAAAAAAAGCATATTTAGCCTTAGGCGTTACAAGTATAGTTTGGGGAACCACTTGGGTGGCAAGTAAAATGGGGGTATCACATATGCCCGCTTTTGAATTAGCCAGTATTCGTCAGTTTTTAGGAGGCAGTATTTATGTGGGCTTTTTTTTATTAAGAGGTGAAGGCTTCCCTACTTTCAAACAATTTCTTTGGTTAATTCCCATGGCTTTTTTAATGTTTGTATCCTCTAATGGCATTGCTACTTATGGTTTACAATTTATTACTAGTGGGCTTGCCGCCTTAATTGCAGCACTGTATCCTTTATCGGTGGTACTCATTGAAAGATTTTATTTTAAGGCCATTAAAATTACAACACAAACTATGATTGGCCTACTATTAGGTCTTCTAGGTATTGTCTTTATTTTTTACAAGGATAGTTTATTGGTGCATGGAACAAATTATGCATTAGGCGTTGGCTTATCTTTCTTTGCAATGATTACTTGGAGTGTGGGTTCAATTATTATAGCAAGAAATAAAATTGATATGAACGCTTATTATTCCATTGGATGGCAAATGCTTATCAGTGCTGTCACCATGGGTTTATTTACTTTGTATTCGGGTGATTATATTCCACTACATGAAATACCCGCTATTTCTTGGGGTGTTATTATTTATATGGTCATTGGGGGCTCGGTCTTTGCCTTTATTTCATTTATCTATAGCATGAAACATTTACATCCTGCTATTGCTTCTTTATATGCATATATAAACCCCATTGTTGCTATCTGGGTAGGCTCCTTACTCTTGAATGAAGAAATGAGTTTTACGAGTATAGTGGGTACTATCTGCACCCTCATTGGTGTTTACTTAGTCAATAGAAGTTTAAAAAAACAGAAGGACCCCGTGGAAGCTATTTCCGATGCAGATGGAATGTAAGAATGTATTTGAAGTAAAATCTTAGATTTGAAACACCATCCTGTCGCTGAAATATAATATTACATTTGAAGTGTAATTTTATTTCTTATGCTCTTCCTTCCAAAGTTGATTAAATGTTTTGGTAGGAAATTCAAGAGGGTCTCTTTGATTGGACCAGCCCTTAAACATTTTATTAATGACCCAATTTTTGATGGGGGCCGTACCTTGATTCATTAAAGTTCGATTCATAGAAGTTTGTTTCCAAGCCTTCCATGCAAATTTTTCAGCAAAACTAGCTTCTCCTAATTCTACCGCCTCTTTTCTATTCTCCAATAACAACTCGTGTAAATTTATTTTAACGGGGCAAACTTCTGTACAATTACCGCATAAACTAGAAGCATAACTTAAATGTTTGTAATCGTGCATACCTCTTAAATGCGGCGTAATTATACTACCAATAGGTCCACTATAAGTTGTATCGTAAGCGTGGCCTCCAATATTTTTATAGATAGGACAAGCGTTTAAACAAGCGCCACATCTTATGCAATAAAGAGCTTCTCTACTTTTTGCATTCGCTAGTAAATCGGTGCGTCCGTTATCAAGCAAGATAACATACATCTCTTCAGGGCCATCCGTTTCATCTTTTTGTCTTGGACCTGAGATAATACTATTATAAACGGTTACTTGTTGTCCAGTACCATAGGTGGCTAATAAGGGCCAAAATAATCCAAGGTCATTAACGGAAGGAATCATTTTTTCAATGCCCACCACCACAATATGTGTTTTAGGCCAGGCTGCTGATAATCTTGCATTACCCTCATTCTCTGTCACTGCAATTGCACCCACATCGGCAATAATAAAATTAGCACCCGTTACGCCTATTTCTGCCTGTACGTATTTTTCTCTTAAATTTTTTCTAGCCACCAGGGTTAATTGTTCTGGTGTTAAATTAATATCGGTTCCTAATTTCTCATTAAATAATTTAGCCACATCCTCCTTGCTTTTATGCATAGCAGGTGTCACAATATGATAAGGCGCTTCTCCATCCATTTGCTGAATGTATTCTCCTAAATCGGTTTCTACACTTTCAATACCTACCGATTCTAAATAATTATTTAAATGAATTTCTTCAGTAACCATGCTCTTGCTTTTCACAAGAGATTTACATTTTTTCTGTTCGCAAATTTCTCCGATAAATTTTAAAGCTTGTTCGCTGTCTTCAGCCCATAATACTTTAGCCCCTCTTTTAGTAATCTGCTCTTCAAATTGATTAAGGTATATATCTAAATGTTCAATGGCTTCCCATCTTTTATTCTTAGCTAATTCTTTAACGCGATTTAAATCAGTGAATTGTTCTTTGCCTTTAGGTACCACGGCATTGTACTTACCAATATTAAAATTAATTTTTTTATAGTGGGATTTATCAAGCGCTTTAGCGGTGCTTTTTTCAAGAAATGAGGCTGCGTAAATACTTTCCATGAGCACAAAAATAGCTATTTATTTTTAAGATGCTTCGCTGTGGCATCCAAGGTCTCATAAAATGTTTCCCCATACTTTCTAACAATGGATTCCTTTAGAAACTGGTAGGCGGGCACTTTTAATTTCACGCCCAGGGAACAGCCCGATTTACATAAGTCTTCACGGGGCTCATAGTTCACATATTCTACTTTTGGGTCCTGCTTGCTTTTCTGAATTTTAATGGGAAACAAATGGCAGCTAAGGGGCTTTTTCCAAGGAATCTTGCCATCATTATAGGCTTGCTCGAAGGCACATTTGATGACGCCTTTCTCTTTGTAGCCATAAGCACAAATGGCACCATTCACAGTAGGTGTTACCCAGCCAAATTCACGATCATATAAATAAGGGCCTACTTCTTTCACTTCTTGAATACCCTCCTTGGTCATATAAGGCTTTACCTTTTCATAAAACTCCTTCACATACTCTTTTTCTTTATTTTCAAGAGGCGCACCGGCATCGCCATCTTCACAACAGGCCCCCTTGCATTTAGATAAGTCGCATACAAACTGCTCTTCCACTAGTAAGTCACTCACTAAAATATTGTCAATAATAATCATTAGAAAAATTTATAGGATAAAGATATCATTTTTTCCAACTAAAGGTATTCAAAATATGCTTTATGTCTTCTAGCAAAAAAGCATTCACCGGTGCTAAGGAATCCTGATTGGGCGTAGTATCGTAATACAAGGCTCCTCTAAAAAAATGACGCGTAGAATCGGTTACAAAAAACTGATACGGCGTGGCTACTTCGCCACCAATAGTAAAAAAAATGCCTTCCACTCCTTGCTTGTTTTGAAAAACAGAATCGGCAATGGAACTTGCCCTATTATTATGGTTATTGGCAAAAGTATAGGCATCCCTAATTAAAGTATCTAGCTGCTTTGCTTGCATAGCTATATAACTTATATAAATAGTAGCTTCTTGACCTGGGAATCGAATATTCAACCACTTGCCTTTTTGAAGCCCTGATCTTTGCTCATTTACATTTTCATCTATAAGGGCATAACTAGGATACTCAAAACTATAAGGAGCAGCAGTTTGATTAAAAACTTGATAAGACTTTGCAGGAAAAGAAAGTTTAGAATAGCCTTTATTTTTAGTGGTATAAGGGCTATTACAAGCCGCTAAAAATAATATACAAGAAAATAAAGCATTAAGTACTGCGCCAGTTCGATTAGCCATTTTCAATATTTTGAGTAGGCAATGGCGTGATAATTAATTGAATTTTATGAATTCTATTTTTTTGAATTTCAAGTACTGTAAAACTAAATTGTTTGAACTTAACCACTTGCTGTATGGAAGGAAAGGCACCTGCTAATTCTAAAAATAAGCCTGCCACGGTATCACTTTCTCCTTTTACAGTATCAAAATAGTTGGTCGCTATTTCAATAAAATTACAAAAGTCAATAATGGTTGATTTTCCTTCAATGATATAATGGTATTCATCTATTTTTTTAATCATAGATTCTTCCTCATCAAATTCGTCTTTAATATCCCCTACTATTTCTTCTAAGATGTCCTCTAATGTAATAATACCGCTGGTTCCACCGAATTCATCTACCACTATAGCAAAGTGAATACGCTTTGATTGAAACTCTTTTAATAAATCTTCAATCATTTTCTGTTCATGTACAAAAAAAGCAGGGCGAATTAATGGCTTCCAATCATAGTCTGCATTTTCACTAATATGCGGAATAATGTCCTTGGTATGAATAATACCCGCAATAGTGTCTAAGTCTTCTTTGTAAATAGGAAAGCGGCTATAATTATGCTCTTTAATATGCGCTAATAAATCATTAAAAGAAATAGAGGCATCTACCCCACAAACATCTAATCTTGTTTTCATGATTTGTTTAACAGAAATATTTCCAAACTTAACAATGCCTTTTAAAATACTTTTTTCATTGGCTTGATTATTGGGAGAAGTAGTTAATTCAATGGCATGGTCTAATTCTTCCATGCTATAAGAACTACCTGCCCTTTTTTGCTCTAATTTTTTTTCAATCTTATTGGTATACTTAACCAATAAGCCACTAGGTTTTGAAAAAATAATATACACTACTTGAATAATGAAACCAAAGTCTTGTGCAAAACGAATATTATTTTGAGTGGCCATTACCTTGGGTAAGATTTCACCAAAAAATAAAAGTAGTAAAGTAACAGCCACCACTTTAATGATAAATTCCATTCCAGGAATAGAAAAATTATCGAAAATAAAAAAATGATCAATTAAAATATTGGCAATTAAAATGATACAAATATTAATGAAGCTATTGGCAATAAGCATAGAGCTCAATAACTTTTTAGGATCTTCTAGTAAAGCAACAATTCTTTGAAAGGGCTTATAATTTTTTGTTTTTAATACTTGGATGTCTTTATAAGATAAAGAAAAGAAGGCCACTTCAGATCCTGCTATGACAAAGGATAGAAATAATAAAATAAACATTAAAATTAATAAGCCGCTGTCTTGTTGAAGACTGGCCGTATTGGCTGCAAGTAAATTAAATAAAGGTCCCGAGTGATATTCCAATGTGGATGAATTTATGATGGAAAGTTACCATTTTTACAAAGAAAAACCCGATTTCCCCTTAGCCAGGGCCATTTTTAAAAAATCGTTAACGATTTTAGGAAATGGATACTTCTTAAACCCTTCTTTTTTAACCCATAAGGCCTTGGCAAAAAGGGCAGGTTTCTTGTCTAATTGTATAATAATAAACCTTGCCTCTATTTGTTGGTGGGTAAGTGTCTGTTTGTAAACAGCAGAGGGCAGTAGGGAAATAATATTTTTTGAAGCAATGGCTAAAGGCTCCAAAATAAATTTTTGAATATATTTTTTATCAATGGCTGCCGCTCTTTCATTTTCAATTAAATAAAACTGAAACAGGTTGGACCAGATATCACCATCACCTCTTTTTTGAATTAAGAATTGGTCTTCATATTTAAAAATAAAAAAGTCAAAGAACCTATTTTTCTTTTGAATACTTTTTAATTTAACGGGTAATAAGTTTACTTGGTTTTGGGTAAAGGCTTTACATTTTTTTTGCATGATACAGCTAGGACATTGAGCTGCCATAGGTTTGCAAATGGTGGCGCCAAAGTCCATGAGGGCTTGATTATAGATACCTGCTTGCGTTGTAGATAAATTTTCAAATGCAATTTTATTAAAAATTTCTATGCCTTCTTTGGTATCAATGGGTGTAGCAATCCCATAAAATCTTGAGAAAACCCTGAACACATTTCCATCCACTACTGCATGTGGTAAATTATAAGCGAATGAAGCAATGGCCGATGCCGTATAGGGTCCTACCCCTTTTAATAATAATAAGCCTTCATAGCTGTTTGGAAATTTTCCTTTGAACTCTTTTACAATATGCCTTGCAGTAAATAATAAATTTTTACAACGATTATAATAGCCCAATCCTTCCCATAGTTTAAATACTTTTTCATCCTTGGCTGCTGCTAATTGAAAGATAGTGGGAAAGTTTTTTAGGAACTTTTCATAGTAAGCCCAGCCTTGTTCGACCCTGGTTTGCTGTAAAATAATCTCACTAAGCCATATTTTATAGGGGTCTTTCTCCCCTTTCCAAGGCATAGGTCGATGATTCTCATTTTGGTTCCAGTTTAATAGCAAATGGGTAAAGGGGCTAGGCATGAGGACAAAAATGGATTAAAATTGGGAAATTACGTTCAAAATAGACAGAAATTCAGCTATTACACATTTGTATAATTTTATATATAAATAATTAATATGTATATAAGCTTAGAATTATGGGCTAAAATGGATAAAAATATTGGAATATAGTTGCAGAAAGGTAAAATTTAATTTATTTTTAATACTGAACATCAAAATTTAAACTTCATGAGAAAGTCTGATCTTATCAATCAAATTTCTGAAAAAACTGGAATCCCTAAAGTGGACGTATTAGTTACTTTAGAAACTATGTTTAAGGAAGTGAAAGAAAACTTAGCGAACGGCCAAAACATATACATACGTGGCTTTGGCAGCTTTATTACTAAGAAGAGAGCCGCTAAAATTGGACGTAATATTAAAAAGAATATTGCCGTTCAAATTCCTGAACATTTTATTCCTGCATTCAAACCAGCAAAAGAATTTGTAAACGAGGTTAAAAGCAAACTTAAGTAACTTACCTTTGCGAGAAATTGACCTATTTTGAAGAAACCACAGATTATTGTTGTTTTTGTTGGCTTGCTTTTAATAAGCATCCTCTACTTTTTAGTTCCCAAATCTAAAAAACCTGATCCTTCAGCATCTAGTCAACTGGCTGCTAATGAAGAACTTAGCTCTAAATCAATTGTTGATGGCGCTAAGCTAAATCTCAATGCAGATCAAAAAATTATATTGTTATCAATTGAAAATCAATTAGTTACATCAAAAACTGTAAGCGATAGTTTGAAGGCTTACAAAAACATCATTCAATATTGGGCAGATTCCGCTCAGCGCATTGAACCTTATTTATATTACACTTACAGCGCTGCTTTGTTGGAAAATACTGAAAAAAGCCTCACTTTTGCAGCCCAGCTGTTGGTAAATAACTTAACAACGCCTGACGCACCACCTGCCCTTCAGAAATGGATGGCACTAAATGCAAAAGTTCTTTTAGAGAAAGCATTGGTTATCAATCCTATAAATGATACATCAAAAATAAATTTAGGTGCCTGCTACCTGTTTGGAAATATTTCAGACAATCCTATGGAGGGCATTTTAAAGGTGAAAGAAGTGGTGGACAAAAATCCACAAAATACTTATGGCCAACTTATTTTAGCATTAGGGGGTAAGAAATCGGGACAGTATGAAAAAGCCATTGAACGTTTTTTAATCATCATAGGTCTTGAACCTAATAACATCGAAGCCATGGTAAACCTGGCTGAGTGTTATGAATTGACCAACCAAAAAAATAGCGCCATCGATTGGTATACCAAAGTAAGAGAAAAGGTAAATATACCCGCAGCGAAAGAAGCAGTGACTAAGAGAATTCAAGAATTAAAGAAATAACATTTTATAACAAAAATTATTCGACATGCCTTGTGGTAAAAAAAGAAAGCGTCATAAAATTGCGACGCACAAAAGAAAGAAACGTTTAAGAAAGAATCGTCATAAGAAAAAGAACAAATAGTTCTCTATCCTAAGACAAGCGTATTTATGAAACTAAATACGCTTGTCTTCTTTTCAAATCACACACCACTTATCTACTAAGCAACTTTACCTTTACCTTTTCCTTCCTTTGTAAAGTGGATGTGTCTCAAAAAATATAAAACAGCTGTTGCGCTATTTCGTGGGCTACCTGTTTTCAAAAGTTGCTATCGTGAACAAAGATTTAATTATTAACAGCTCCCCAGAAGGAGTTGAAATTGCCTTATTAGAGGAAAAAAAGTTAGTTGAAATACATAACGAAAAACTAGATGCACGTTGGTCTGTAGGAGACTTGTATTTAGGTAAAGTCAAAAAAATTATTCCAGGACTGAATGCTGCCTTCGTAGATGTGGGCTTTGAAAAAGATGCCTTTTTGCATTACACCGACCTTAGTCCCTATATCAAATCAATTATAAAGTATACGCAGCAGGCTACTGCAGATGAAAATAATCAATTTGATTTTAGTAAGTTCCAATCGGCTCCTGAAATTGTAAAAACAGGAAAGATTAGCGAAGTATTGAATGGCAAGCCCCATATTTTAGTACAAATTTTAAAAGAACCTATTGCGGCTAAAGGACCAAGGCTTACTTGTGAAATATCATTAGCTGGTCGCTTTGTAGTACTTACACCCTTCAATGAAATTGTTGCAGTCTCTAAAAAAATTCATTCTGGCGAAGAGCGCAAACGCTTACAAAAAATATTTGAAGCAGTAAGACCTAAGAATTTTGGAGTGATTGTTAGAACCGCTGCGGAAGGAAAGTCTACTGCAGAATTACACGAAGATTTATTAACGCTTACACAGAACTGGAAAAATATTCAATCTAATTTGAAAGGAGCAATGCCTCCCACTAGAATTATGAATGAAGAAAGTAAAACTACAAGTATACTTAGAGATTTATTAAACGAAGACTTTAATAAAATTGTAGTCAATGATAAAAAGATCTTCGATATCACTTTAAGTTATTTACAAAGAATAGCGCCACAGAAAGCGAATATACTTTCCATGTATACGGGAGACCAGGCTATTTTTGATCAGTATGGAATTACCAAACAAGTAAAATCTTCTTTTGGTAAAACAGTGAATTTAAATAGTGGTGCCTACTTAATTATTGAACATACAGAAGCGCTGCATGTAATAGATGTCAACTCTGGCTTTAAAAGTGTGAGTAATAACCAAGAAGAAAACGCCTTACAAACTAATTTAGAAGCGGCAGAAGAGATTGCTAGACAATTAAGACTGAGAGATATTGGTGGCATTATCGTGGTTGATTTCATTGACATGAAACTTCCTGAAAACCGCAAAAAAGTACAAGAAGCCTTAGAAAATTATATGAAGACAGATAGGGCAAGACATACTGTACTTCCTATTTCAAAATTTGGATTACTGCAAGCTACCCGCCAAAGAATTAGACCTGAAGTAAATATCAATACCTCTGAGGATTGCCCTGCTTGTGTGGGTACAGGTAAAATAACTTCGGCTTTATTATTAGAAGATGAAATGGAGAAAAAACTAGCTTATTTGACTACCCATGGCCATAAGTCATTGATTATTTTGGTACATCCTATCATTCACTCTCATTTAACCAAGGGTATTTTCACCAGTATCATTAAGCGTTGGAAAAAGAAGTATAAAATTAAGTTAAGCTCCCAAGCCTCTAATACCAGTCATTTAGTGGAATACAAATTTTTAGATGAGCAGCAAGAGAGCATTGTTTTTTAAAATAATCGTAATTTTAAAATTATACCTCACCCCATAAAGGTATAATAGTAGAATTTTTAGGTACTTATAAAGTGCAGAATTAATATGAAAAAACTAATTTTTACTTTTTTACTCGCTATAGCTTGCATCTATGCAAATGCATCAAAAATAAAAATTTATTATTTTATAGCTACCACTTGTCCTATTAGTCAAAAATATACCCAAGAAATAAATAGACTAAATAAAGTATATGCTTCAAAGGATATGGAAATGATATTGGTGTTCCCCACCGTTAAAAGCAATAAAAAAGATATTCAAGCATTTTATGCAACTTACCAAATAACAATGCCCTATATAATGGATCGTAATTTCGTGTTAACGAAACAATTGAATGCAAAAATTACACCCGAGGTATTCGTTGTAAATGAAAATAGAGAAATTTTATACCATGGCGCCATCGACAACTGGTTTTATGCCTTAGGAAAAAATAGAATGCATATAACTGAACATTATTTAGAAGATGCCATCAAATCCATCCTAAAAAAAGAGCAAATTACGAGAGACTATGTAGCTGCCATTGGCTGTTTTATAAAATAGCAGTGCCTTTCCTTAGAGGGGTTTATTTTCATCGCCTGGCTTGTAGGCAACATAGTAAATTACCAAGTTCATCATTTCATCATTGGTACCCCAGCCATACCCAACATCTTTTGGTTGCTTATTGGGGTTTCTTTCATTTTGAATGGTGTTATCATACTGCGCCTCAGCATAGATTACAGAGCCTTTTGGAAGATATAAGTAGTTTTGGAAGGTGTAGGTCATTTGCCAGTTAAAATCCCAGTCTGGGATATTTATGAGCTGGACAATGTCTCCAGAAGGGGTTGCCGCAAAAGCCTTAAATTTCCTTCCTAATAGGTGCATATGTGGCATGATAGAAATCAAAGATATATCCTGGGTGAGCACTGCAGAACGCATATAAAAAGTAGCCACTTGATTAGCCTTAATGATAAAGGGTAAATTAGCAATATTGTCTTCCTTTAAAGTCAATGTAATTACTTCGCGCTCTACAGGTTTATCTGTAAATTTAATTCTAATGAAAGAGGAGTCACTGCTTATAATAGGAGAAGGTGAATAATGTACATTAAAAATAAAATTAGAACCTTGAAATAATTTTTTTCCCGTTCCTTCAGGAAAAACAATTTTATCATTCCCAGGCACCCAACCAAAAAGAAAATTATCAGCCAAAGGCTTGGTTTGGAATTTGTACACTGCAGTATCCGATTCTGAGATCCCATCTATTCCAGCAATACTACCTGTGGTATCTGTCATTATCCTGCTATGGTGCACCAATTTTTTATTGCCTGGCACAAATTGAATAGACTTAATCATTTTAGATGCTCCATTGTTGAGGGGGGCATAAAAAAATCTGAATTCTTCTTTTCCTAGTTCATTTATTTTAAATGCTTTCTGCATGCCAACACTTATGTCATAATCATTCACATTAATTGACTCAGGTGCATTTTTTTGGTGTATATCTGTTGGTACAGGGTCGCCCTTGCGTTGTTTCTTTTGCCCTTTTGCACTTCCGGTACTGATCCATGTTTGTATTAACTGAATTTCTTCGGCAGAGAGTGTATTTTCATTTTTATAATGCTGAAAGGCGATATCGGCTTTAAAGGGTGGCATATACCTAGTCTTCGTCACGTAGCCTATAAAATTTGACCTAGAAGCTACATCCTCATAGCTAAGTAATGAAAATGGGGCTAAGCCCTCTTGATTGTGACAGGGCGCACAATGGGTCTTAACAATAACAGCAATATCCTTGTAGTAATTGACCTCTTGGGACTTTACCTCTTGGGACTTCAGTTCTGTGGTTGGATAGAAAAAAATAAATTGTATGAATAGAATATAGAGGATGGATAATAAATTACTTCTCATACTTCATGCAAATTAAAAGTGAAAGTAAGACTTCTATTAATAAAAAATGGGAATAAACAAGTTTATTCCCATTTTTTATTATTTAGTAAGCTAATTATTTAACCGACCATGTAACACTTGCATTTGCTTGTATTGCTGGTTGACCAGAATATAATTCAATGTTTACTATAGAAACAGACCACCACTTATAGACAAGCCCTTCAGTGCTTGTGAATGCCCATGATAGTACAAAACTATTATTCTTATTGAAGCGCTTACCCGCTGGACGAGTATCACCAAATACATCTACGCTTCCCTTACCATAATCAAATTTAGAAGTCGCGAATAGCTTGTATACATCATCTGCAGAGACTGAAAAGGTACTTGCTTCGTTATTCCCCTTAGCTTCCATAACCTTTAAGGATTTAGTGCCATGATTAGCTGTTGCAGGATTACCATTTTTATCAATATAGGCTTCTCTTAAAGTAATAAAAAGCTCTTGCTTATTTATCGTTAGAACGCGATTTACATCGATCCACTTCAGTTGCATATTTACAACAGAAGCAGCGTCATTCTCACTTACAAAAGACCCGCTATTTAATTTACCCTGCCCATATACGCCTGGCTCTGGCTTAGCTACAGGATTCAACTCTTCCTTTCTACATGATACCAGTAATGATGCAACTAATATGATGGATAATAAATTTTTCATTGTTTTTTTCATTTAGTTTAGTTTTAAAATTTAAACTTAAGTACATCCCAGAAAACTGGATCATTATAAAATATTGGCAAAGGCTTAGGCGCGTTTGGATTTAAAGTAGCCTCTGATACTGGAATAGGTAATCTTAATGCAAATTGAGAATTCAGTGAAAGCGGAGGTGCTAAATTTGATGGATAGCCAGTTCTTCTAAATGCGTTATACATTTCAAAACCGTTACCCCAACCTGCAAAATACGCTTCATACAAAACCTTATTCATTTTAACCTCATTAGTTGCAGATGCATCATAGTTTGTTAAAAAAGCAGTAACATAATTATCAACATCAGCAGCTTTAACAGCAATAGAGCTTGCATCTTTAGATACTCCAAAACTAGATACATTTGTAATAGACTCTCTAATTGCTTTTTCAGCAGTCGCTTTTGGATCTCCAAAATTATAGGCTAACTCAGCTTCTGCTTTCCAAAAATTAACCATATTACTAGTAATCATTGGGAAAATTCCAGCTCCACCAGAATTCGCTTTTGTATTTAACACATAGGGAGCAATTGCACGATTGTCATACAAACCTGCCGCTGGATAAACACCTGCAACCATTCGGTAACGAACGTCCTCAGGTACACCAGACTGGTCTCCACGGAAACGACCAAAAAAGCCTGCAAAATAAGCAGAATCTGCTTTTGTATCTGCTAGTACACCAGCTGCTCTTGCTTTAGCCCAGGCGTCTGGATTCAATACCAAGTAAGCACCTTGTACTGGAGTAGCACCTTTATCTGTAGGGTTACTTTGATCAAGTATCCTATCAAATTGTCTTCTAAAATAAAAAGGTAAACGAGGATCTTTCCTAAGTAACATGTCAAACATGTATTGCGTAGCAATATATGTAAATCCGTTATTGGCTAAATAGGCAGCAGTAAACCAAGGGTGTCTTAAGTCTGGAGAAATTTGACCACCATATTTCCAAGTAAAGTCTTGTGATGTGCTTTCAATAATGCCACCAGTTGCTTTTAAAGCAGCTTGAATATCAGCAGAAGCATTTGTATTTACTCTTCTTGAAGTCATTAACATACGAAGTCTTACCGTATTCGCAAAGCGAATCCAAGAGGCCTTGTTTCCTCCATACATAATGTCTCCAGTGACTGTATAAGGACTAGAAGCCGTTAAGTTAAAAATGGCAGAATCAAGCAATTTATAGCACTCAGCATAAATTACCTTTCCATCGTCGAATTTTGGATTAATATTGATATTCGCAGAATTTCCTAAAAAAGCTTCTTTGAAAGGAACGGTTCCAAAAAGATCTACCATAGTAGAAAAACTATAGGCTTTAAGGACTTGTGCAATTCCTAAATAGGGCTTGTTATCAGATGCTTTGGAAGCAACAATTACCTCTTCTAAATCCTTACCTGGTCCTGTGTAAAAATTTGACCAACTACCATAGAAGCTATTGGCTGCTAATCCGTAAGAGTCAGAAGAACTGAGCACTCCCAAAAAACCCATTTGGGTATTGTTGAGTCCTTGCATAAAACCTGCAAGATTTCGCTCTGCTTCTGGTAAAAGCAATTCTGCAGTACCCTTTGTTGGAGAGTTTGGATCTGTATTTATATCCAAGTCAAATATATCAATTGACTTGTTGCAAGATACGAAAGACAATGCCATGGTAAAAATTACAAGGCTTGCTAACGATTTTGACTTTTTATAAAAATTGTATTTCATATTGTAAAATTAGCTATTGGTTAAAATTAAAATGTAACTCTTAGGTTAAGACCGAATCTTCTTGTGCTTGGTGCAGCGCCTAAGTCAATACCTTGAATATTTGAACTTGCTACATCACTAAGTACCTCTGGGTCAAAATTTAAGCCCTCTAACATGTTAGGAGCATAGAACCATAAGTTTCTACCGCTAAAGCTTAAAGTAGCAGATCCGAATGGAGTCTTCTTTAAGTATTGCTTAGGTATAGAATAACCAAGGGTTGCTTCTCTTAAACGTATTGTTGTTTTGTCATAAATATTAGTATCATCAGGACCATAAGCACCAAAACCATTACTGAAATAATAATCAAATGCAGAAATACTTGTTGTATTCTTAATGGGTTTACCACTTGCATCCAATATTGCTTTCTTGGTATCATTATCACCATAAACCCCTGGAATTACATAAACCCCTTCACGGTTCTCATTCACTTTTAACTGACCACGAAGTAATAAGGACGCTGCAGTGATAGAGTATATTTGTCCACCTTGCCACCAATCAAATAGGGTAGATAAAGTGAAATTTTTATAAGTAAACGTATTGGTAATACCTAATTTGAAATCAGGGTTTGGATTACCAATGATGTCATCTTGTAAAGCATAAATATGCTGGCCACCCGAACCACCTTGTCCTGGCCAAATTAATCTGTTTCCTTCTGCGTCTCTCGCAGCCCCAAGACCATATAACATACCAAATGGTTGTCCTACTCTTTGAACGTTTTCAATAAACGCACCATTGCTTAATATAATATCTGCACCTTGATCATCTGTTTTTAATACTTGAGAAACTACTTTGTTAAATGCGAAATAAGTATTCCAAGTAAAACCAGAATTTGTTTTTATCCAAGTAAAATCAAGACCTGCTTCATAACCTTTGTTTTCTATACTACCGGCATTGATTGCTTGTGTAGAGAAACCAGAACTTACAGGGATACGCTTGGTAACAAATAAGTCTGTAGATGTTTTAACATAGTATGTTAAATCCATCTTAATACGGCCATCCAAGAAATTCAAGTCAGCACCAAATTCAATCTCTTTCAAACCTTCTGGTTTTAGACCCGCATTCTTCAATGCATCAGATAAAGAGGCAGAATAGATAGTGGCTCCTGATGGAGTTAAATAAGATGGTGAAGTTACATTGTAAGTAGTTGCTAATTGATATGGAGGCACATCACGCTTTGTTTGCGCAAAGTTGGCTCTTACCTTACCATAAGATAATATTTTATTAGAAATATTCAACGCATCTGTGAAAATATAACTCAAACCAGCACTTGGATAGAAATAGTTTCTATTATCAACTGGTAAAGTAGAAGACCAGTCATTTCTACCTGTTAAGTTCAAAAATAAGTAGTTTTTATAAGAGAAGTCGAAGCTACCAAAAGCTCCTAAGATTCTTCTCATTTGGTTAAAGTCAGAACCTACTTGTGATTGAGCAGTATTGGTTAATTTATATAAGTTAGGTACAATAAATCCAACACCTGAAGCGTAAATTTGCGAATTACTTCTTTCGTTAGACTCAGCTCCCACTCTAGCAGTCATATCAATATCTTTTGTAATAGATATAGACTTAGTCGATGCTAAGAATTGGAAGTTCTTTTCTGAATTGACAATATTTGAAGACCACATGCTACCGATACCACCCCCAGAGTTACCACCTGCACGAGTTACCTCTCTTTGATTCTCAGAATAAGTATTCAAACCTCCTTGTAATGACAAATTCAACCATTTTGTAACGTCATAAGCAAGTTTAATGTTACCGAAAACACGGTTTACATTACTGTTGAATAAGTTATATTTAGCAGTCCAATAAGGGTTGTCAGTAGGTCTGTAGAAAATATTGTTTCCGTTTACAGGATTCTCAAAAGGCATTTCATTCATTGGGAAACTACGTGGGAAATAATACAAACGATCATAAATTGAACCACCTGTACCGCCACCATAATCACCAAATAAACTAGCTCCCGATTTAGGATTTTGTTGTCTATTGTTTACATAATTTAAAGAACCTGAAACCTTTAAGCCATTTGCTAATTGAGCATTACCTCCAATTGAAACCGATGTTCTTCCTGTTTCAGAATTGGGAATAATACCGGAGTTCGCTGTACGACTTGCTGTTGCGGTGAAATTGTTTTTTGCATCACCTGCGCTAATATTAAGACTGTTTTCAACAAGCACCCCTCTTTTGAAAAAATTATCTATAATGTCATACCCTTTATACTCTAATGAATCAGGTAGTGAAGGGAAAAGACCAGGGTATCTTAATTTTATTTGAGTAGGTACAAATCTTTGTAGAGGGTAATTTAAAATTCCTCCAGATTGCGCATTAACAAGAGCAGCTTGGTCAGCAAAAGGGCCTCCCCAGTTACCAATGAAACCACCGTTATAGTTTTGGTTAGAACCTTGTCCGTATTTATTTTGATAGTCAGGTATAGAAGAAATTGACTCTGTATTATAAGACACATTGTAGCTAACTTCTAATCCTTTTTTAGACTTCGCACCAGATTTTGTAGTAATTAAGATAACTCCATTAGCAGCTCTTTGACCATATAGTGCAGATGCAGAAATACCTTTTAACACGGTCATTGACTCAACGTTATTAGGATCGATATCAAATGCTCTATTTGAGAAAGTACTTGCTCTGTCGAAACCAACAGATTGGTTTACACTATTATCAAATGGAATACCATCCACTACAAATAAAGGTTGGTTAGAAGAAGAGAAAGAGGTGTTACCACGAAGGTTAATTCTAGTAGATTGACCCGGAGATCCACCACCACTTGTAATATCAACTCCTGGAACTTTACCAGCAAGTGCACGAAGCAAATCTGGCTCAGCTTTTTGTTGTAACTGTTCTGCTTTTACATCAGATACAGCGTAAACAAGTTGCTTCTTTTCTTTACGAATTCCCAAAGAAGTTACCACTACATCATTAAGGGAACTAACATCATTTGCTAAAGTAATAGTTAAGTTGGCTGCAGCCGTTACTTCAGTAGCAACGTATCCGATAGCACTTACAGTTAATTTTGCATTAGCAGATGTAAGTGTTAATTTAAACACCCCATTGTCATCTGCATTAACACCTTGTCTGGTGCCTTTTACTTTGATAGCAGCCCCAGCAATTGGATTACCATCTTTATCCAATACCTTACCAGAGACAGCTGTCTGCGCTAGTGCCGATGTTACAATCAAGACAGTAGCACAAAAACTAATTAGAAGTTTTTTTATCATATCTTTTTTTTTATCTATGAACTTTACTTGTACTTTATTTAATACAAGGAAGATAAAATTATTTATTTAAAGTTAAATTAACAAAAAAATAATATGAATATTTATATATTTTTAAATATAATATATAAATAATTTAAAAACAATTTTTTATACACTTAAAAGCTACTCATAGAAAGTATTCTAATAATATCGATTTTGTTGAATTTTACTCATTTTTTTTGATAATTAATTTGACAAAAACGCATTTTCCCATTTTTTAACTGAAACCGTCAATTTTCGGTAAATACCTGCCCAAAGATGGATTATCGAATTATCTTTACTATTATGAGTAAATCTAAATCTGCTTTCTTTTGCAATAATTGTGGATACGAATCCACCAAGTGGGCGGGCAAATGTCCTTCTTGCAATGAGTGGAACACCTTTACCGAAGAATTAATTGATAGCGGTAAGGAAAAAGAAAATACTTGGGAAGAGTACCATACAAATCAAAAAGGTACTACTGTTATTGCCATCAACGAGGTCAATAGTTTATCAGAAAAAAGAATTGACAGCGGCGACGCTGAATTAAACAGAGTATTAGGAGGCGGAATTGTGTTAGGTTCTATTATACTTGTTGCAGGCGAGCCCGGCATTGGAAAAAGTACTTTGTTTTTACAACAAGGTCTTTTAATGAAGGAGCAAGTTGTTTTATATATCAGCGGGGAAGAAAGTATTCAGCAAATAAAAATGCGCGCCGATAGATTAAATATTAAAAACGATCAATTCTTTTTATTAACTGAAACACATACAGCGGCTATCTTTAAAGCCATTAAGAAATTAAAACCCACAGTGGTCATTGTTGATTCTATTCAAACCTTAGAATCCAATGTCATTGAAGCGGCTGCCGGCAGCGTCTCTCAAATAAAACAAACTGCTGCAGAGTTTCAACGCTTTGCTAAAGAAACAGGCACACCCGTTTTTTTAATTGGACATATTACCAAAGAAGGAACCATTGCAGGACCAAAAATATTAGAGCATATGGTGGATACCGTATTGCAATTTGAAGGAGATAGACATTACGCCTATAGAATGTTACGCACTTTAAAAAACAGATTCGGTGGTACGAGTGAATTAGGTATTTATGAAATGACTAGCGAGGGTATGAAAGTAGTAAACAACCCTTCTGCTTTTTTAATTGCTCAAAGAAATGATGCTTTAAGCGGTAGCACCATTGCTGCTTCTATGGAAGGCATGCGTCCTTTATTAATAGAAGTACAAGCCTTAGTTACACAAAGCGTTTATGGCACACCGCAAAGAACTGTTACTGGTTTTGATTTAAGAAGATTACAACTTTTATTAGCTGTCTTAGAAAAAAGAGGTGGCTTTGCTTTTGGCATGAAAGATGTTTTTGTAAATATTGCAGGTGGTTTAAAAATAGAGGATCCTTCTATGGACTTGGCCATTATACTTGCCTTACTTTCTTCTTTCGAAGACCTACCCCTTCCACAAGGCATTTGCTTTGCAGGTGAAGTAGGATTGAATGGAGAAATTAGAGCAGTCAATAGAATTCAACAAAGAATTGCAGAGGCTGAAAAATTAGGCTTTGAAAAAATAATTATTTCAAGCTTTAATCAAAAAGGAATTGATACTAAAAAATTAGGCATTAGTGTGGTGGCAGTTGAAACAGTAGAAGAAGCCTATAAGCTCTTCTTCAATGCCTAAGCATACATTCATTAGACCCTTTATTAATCGTCTTCAAGCATACAGCGTAGGATTTTTACATTTATTCTACCCGCATATTTGTATACATTGTGGTAGCGAAGAGCTTCAAGCAGAAAATATTTTATGCATAGCCTGTGAAAAAAATTTACCCTACACTCATTTTTTTTCCATTGAAAAAAATACCATTGAAAAAATATTTTGGGGAAGAGTACCCTTGCATGAAGCGGGCGCCAGTTTATTTTTTACCAAGGATAGTATTGTGCAGTCTTTAGTTTTTGCTTTAAAATATAAAAATCAAAAAAAAGCAGGTAGGCTACTGGGGAATATCATTGGGAGGGATATGCTCCATAGCCAAAGATTTAAAAATATCGATTGTATGATTCCCATTCCCTTATCTAAAAAGAAACAAAGAGCAAGAGGATATAACCAAGCCCTGGTGATTTGTGAAGGCATTCAAGAAAAACTTCCACATATTCAAATTCTTCCCTTAGTGCTGAAGCATAAAAATGCGATCAGTCAAACCAGTAAGGATAGAATTCAAAGGACCCAGCTTAGCCCTCAAAGCTATGCTATCATTGACCGATCGCAAATAGCTGAAAAAAATGTCTTAGTGGTGGATGATGTCATTACCACGGGCGCCACCATTGAATCTTTTTGTAAGTATATATTAAACGAGGCTAGGCCACATTCCATTAGCGTGGTGGCTGCCGCTTATACGATCTAATCAACTTTTTCTAAATAATTTTGTTATATTTATTGTTCAATATTAAAACGAAATCAAAAAATATAATTTCCTATGAAAACATTATTAAGCATTTTACTTATGGCCACCGTACTCACTACAAACGCACAAAGCATACATAGTTTTACCGTAAAAAGTATTGATGGTAAAAACTTAAACCTAGCCAGCTTCAAAGGCAAAAAAATATTAATTGTAAATACTGCCTCAAAATGTGGCTATACACCTCAATACGAAGGACTGGAAAAAGTATATGAGCAGTATAAAGATAAATTAGTAATTATAGGATTTCCTTGCAACCAATTCGGCGGACAAGAAGCAGGAACTAATGAAGAGATTGCAGATTTTTGTAAAAAAAATTATGGTGTTAGTTTTCCTTTAGCTGATAAAATTGATGTGAAGGGAAGCAATGCTGCACCCATTTACCAATGGCTTACACAGAAGTCTAAAAATGGAATTTTAGATGCTAGCATTTCCTGGAATTTTAATAAGTTTTTAATTGATGAGAATGGCAAAATGATGGCTTATTTTCCAAGCAATGTCAAGCCAGATAGCGAGTCAATTTTGTCTTATTTGAAATAAATCTCTAGGGCTGTTTTTTAGTCGGCTTTTATAAACTATCCGTTATCTTCGTTGCATGTTATTCAGCGAAGTCATAGGTCAGGAGGCATTAAAAAAGCAATTAGTTCACTTAGTAGAACAAAAAAGACTAAGCCATGCTTTATTATTTGCAGGCCCAGAAGGCGCTGGGACCCTGCCTTTAGCCATTGCTTTTGCACAATACATTGTAAGTCTTCCTGCTACCAATGAAAATGCGGCGGGCGATTTATTTGGATCCACTACTACAGCAGTTAAAGAAGATACTTTCTACACACCGGATCAAATAGAAAATTTACCCGCTTATCATAGAGCCAGTAAGTTAATGCACCCCGATTTACATTTTTCATTTCCCTCCATTACAGAAAAGCCAGGACAAAAAAATTTAAGTGCCAATTATATTGAAGAGTGGAGAGAGTTTATCATGGGCTATCCTTATGGTAATGTTTTTGATTGGTTACAATTTATCAAAGCCGAAAATAAACAAGGTAATATTAGCGCCGATGAGTGCGCAGAAGTGATTAAGAAATTATCTTTTAAAAGTTTTGAAAGTGCTTATAAAGTACTTGTGATGTGGATGCCCGAATACCTAGGCAAGGAAGGAAATAAGCTTTTAAAATTAATTGAAGAACCCCCAGACAATACCATTATTATTTTAGTAGCTGCCAGTGAAGAAAATATTTTACCTACTATTTTAAGCAGATGTCAATTTATTAAAGTGCCTCGATTAGCAAGTAATGAAATTGAAGCCGCTTTAATTAGCAAGGGGCAAATTGAAAAAGAAAAAGCAGCACAGATTGCTTCCATGTCGGATGGTAATTATAGAGAAGCCCTTCATTTATTACAACATAGCGATGCCGACTACCTCAGCCAAATAAGAGAATGGTTAAACGCTATTTTGAAAAATGGGCCAGTGGCACAGGTGAAATGGGTAGACGAGACCAGCAAAATGGGCAGGGAGCCGCAGAAGCAGTTTTTGAAGTATTTTAACCATTTACTGGAGCAAAGTATTCGTTTAAAAATATTGGGCACCGACCTGCCATTAGACCCCGATTTAAAGGATTTCGCCTTAAGAATCAATAAGATAGCGAGTGTAGGCCAAATGGAGGCCATTATTCAAGAAATTGACAAGGCCACCTATTATATTGAGAGAAATGCCAACCCCAAAATGCTATTTATGGCCTTGGGCATCAAGTTCTATCATATCATTCAGAACAAAACCTTAATTTTGACAGAAGCCTAGCAAGTAAGCGATAGAACCAGAGAAAAGAAGCAAGGCACGGTATTTTTATTCATTAACAGTAGAACTTACATAATATGGGATGTGGATCTTGTGGAACAGGAACACCAAACGGGTGTAAAAGTAATGGAGGCTGTAGTACAGGAGGTTGTAATAGACTGAATGTCCATGATTGGTTACGCGATTTGCCTATCGACGATGCCGCTACACAATGCAAAGTAGTAGAAGTTAGCTTCAAGCAAGGCAGTAGAAAAGAATTCTTTAGAAACACCACCGCACAACATTTTGAAAAAGGCGACTACGTTACCGTAGAGGGCGTCAATGGTTTTGACCTAGGGGAAATTGCCTTGACTGGTGAATTAGTGCGCATACAATTAAAGAAAAGAGGGACCGATGAATTTAGTCCTGAGATGAAAAAGATTTTAAGATCTAGTAACGAAAGAGATTTAGAAACTTATCATATTAGTAAAAGTAGAGAAGCCGCTATGTTGTCTCGTAGTCGTGCCGCTGCCAGAGACCTTCGATTGGAAATGAAATTAAGTGAAGTGGAACTACAGGCCGATGGCAAGAAAGGAACTTTCTTTTATACAGCTGATGATAGAATTGACTTCAGAGAATTAATAAGAACTTTTGCTGGTGAGTTTAAAGTAAAAGTGGAAATGCGTCAAATAGGTATTAGACAAGAAGCCGCTAAAGTAGGCGGTATTGGAAGTTGTGGAAGAGAGCTTTGTTGTAGTACTTGGTTACACGATTTCAAAAGCGTGAACACAACTGCTGCGCGTTATCAAAATTTATCGATCAACCAAACGAAGTTGAGTGGTCAATGTGGTAGATTAAAATGTTGTTTAAATTTTGAATTAGATACTTATTTAGATGCCTTACAAGGTTTCCCTGATTATGCAGATACACTTCAAACAGTGATGGGTCAGGCCTTTTTAATTAAGAAAGATATTTTCAAAAATTTAATGTGGTATACCCTTCCAAATAATACCAAGCATTACCCTTTAACCATTGATCGTGTTATTGAAATTAAAAAATTAAATAAGCAAGGTATTGCAGTAGAGGAATTACAAGCAGTAGAAATTACCGGAAAAAATAAAGAGGTAGAACCAGAATTTGTAGAATTAGTAGGTCAGATAAGTTTACGTTCGTTAGAAAAGAATGATCGCAGAAGAAGAGACCAACAAAGAAACGATAACCGTCCTAACAACGGACCAAACAATAGACCTAACAACGGACCAAACAATGGTCCTCAACAAAGAAACGATCGACCGAACAACGGGCCAAACAATAGACCTAATAACGGGCCTAGACCTAACAATGGCCCAAGACCCAACAACGGACCAAGACCTAATAATGGTCCCAATAACAGACCGAGCAACGGACCCTCTAACGGACCCTCTAACGGACCAACTAATCCATCCGCAAATTAATTAGGCGTATAATTTTTCTAATTCCTGATTTGTAAAATCCATCAAGTTTTTTACATAATCGGGTGAGAAATTAAATTCAATGCCTGCTGTTTTATATAATTCAGGTAAGGTTTTTGTGCCACCTAAACTTAAGGCATTCATATAATTCTCTAAAGCCTGCGTTGGATTTTTTTGATACTGCATCCACATACCAATGGCACCTAATTGCGCAATACCATATTCTATATAATAAAAAGGCACTTCAAATAAATGTAGTTGTCTTTGCCACCCAATAGCTCTATACATGTCTAAACCTGAATAGTCAATACTGTCTGTTGAAAATTCTGCTACAATATTTTTCCAAGAAGCCGTGCGCTCTTCTATAGTATGCATAGGATTTTCATATACCCAGTGTTGAAACTTATCAATAATAGCAATCCAAGGAAAAATGGTTATAGTTCTTTCTAACTGATGTTCTTTGGCTCTATTTAAATCTTCTTCGTTATCAAAAAAGCTTTGCCAATGATTCATGGTGAATAATTCCATTGACATACTTGCTACTTCAGCCATTTCCATGGGATATTCTTTAAAGGCGCTTAATGAAAGAGGATGCGCTAAAAATGAATGTATGGCATGGCCGCCTTCATGCACCATGGTAGTCACATCACTCATTTGACCAGCTGCATTCATAAAAATAAATGGCGCCCCCGATTCTGCCAAGGGACAATTATATCCACCCGGGGCTTTTCCTTTTCTACTTTCTAAATCAAAATGTTTAAGCTCATCCATCTTGCGTAAGCAGTCTGCAAAAAATGGATTCAATTTTTCAAAACAAGCCACCGATTTATTGTATAAATCTTTGCCATCTGTAAATGGTTTTAAAGGAGCTATGCCTGCCGGCTCTGCTTCAGTATCCCAGGGCTTTAAAGTAGTAAGTCCTAATTTCTTTTTTTTGCGTGCATAAATTTTATCAATCAGTGGAAGCACGTGTAATTTAATGGCATCATGAAATTGATAGCAATCTTCTTTAGCATAATCAAATCTTCCTAACTCTTGAAATTTATAATCTCTATAATTGGCAAAGCCTGCATTAATTGCTACCTGATTTCTTTTTTGAATTAAGCTAGAAAATAAATCATGCATGCTGGTTTGATCTTGCAAACGACGCTCTTGAATTTTAAGATAGACTTCTTCTCTAATAGCTCTATCTGGACTTTCTAAAAACTGAGCTGCTTGTTGTAATGTATATTCTTGCTCCTTAAATTGAATGGTCATTTTTCCTGCAATGGTTCCATATTGTTGTTGTAGTACACTTAACTCCGCTTGAATAGGAATATTTTCTTCTCTAAATAGTTCGATACTTTTTTTAACCGAGCGTAAATAAGTAAAATAAGCAGATTGATTTAGCTGCGCTGTATAAGGACAGGCAATTAATTTTTTATTAAGTGCATCTGCATAAGGTTGCATTTTAGGTTGAATCTCCATGCAGAAAAAATTGAAAGATTCTTCTAAAGATTTATCGGTAGTATCACAGGTCATTTTGATTTGTCTCCAACAAGCATCCTCACTTATAAAAGCCTCTAGTTCGCTTAGGTTTTGAAGCCATTTTTCAAGGGTAGCTACCGAATCTAAATCTTGGGCTAATAAAGTCTTAAAATAAGGCTCCAAGCCTTCCCAATTGGTTAAAACAGCATCGGTAGGAAGAAACTGATGGCTTAGTTTTTGAATGTCTGCTGTTCTTGGCATTATATGATATTTTAAGTGGCAAATTTACTACTTTTACACACTTCAAAAGCGACTAAAATTGCCCGATACCATTCATTTACTGCCAGACCACATAGCCAATCAAATAGCGGCAGGTGAGGTTATACAAAGACCTGCCAGCGCGGTAAAGGAATTATTAGAAAATGCGGTAGATGCCGGTGCCACCGAAATAAAATTACTAGTCAACGATGCGGGCAAGGCCCTAATTCAAGTCATTGATAATGGAAAGGGTATGAATGCCAGCGATGCACAAAATGCATTTGCCCGTCATGCCACTAGTAAAATAAGTACCATCGAGGATTTATTTCAAATTAGAACCATGGGTTTTCGTGGAGAAGCCTTGGCATCTATTGCTGCCGTTGCCCAAGTAAGTTTAAAAACTAGAAGAGCTGAAGATGAAATGGGCACCGCTGTTGAAATTGAAAACAGTAAAGTAACAGATACAAGTGCTGTAGCTTGTCCAGTAGGTACGAGTATAAGTATGAAAAATTTATTTTTCAATGTACCTGCTAGAAGAAATTTTTTAAAAAGTAATAGCGCCGAGCTTAAACATATCATTGAAGAATTTACAAGAGTGGCTCTCGCCTTTCCTGAAATTTATTTTAGTTTATCTAGTAATGGACAAGATGTATATCATTGGGAGGGTGGCAGCTTTAAACAAAGGGCCATTCAAGTATTAGGCAATGCCTATCAAACGAAACTAGTAACAGTGGGTGAAAAAACCGACTACTTAACTATTACAGGCTTTGTAGGTAAACCTGATACTGCTAAAAAAACAAGAAGCGATCAGTACTTTTTTGTAAACCGCCGTTTTATTAAAAGTGCTTACTTGCATCACGCTGTAGCCAATGCCTTTGAAGGTTTAATTGCTAAAGAAAATTTTCCTAGTTATTTATTATATATTGATGTAGATCCCGCACAAGTAGATATTAACGTGCACCCTACCAAGCAAGAAATAAAATTTGAAGACGATAAAATAATTTACGCCTTTGTGCAAGCAGCCGTTAGACATGCTTTAGCACAATTTAGTGTAGCCCCTTCATTGGATTTTTCTTTGGATGCCAATATTCAACAATTAGATGCGATTCAAAAACCTTTTACCGACGAAAAGTATAATAATACCACTAAGCAGTCTTTGTATGAAGGCTTTAGTAAAAAAAATCAAGCGCATTTAATTTCAAGAAGCGAAAATGCATCTAAACAAGATTGGAAAAGTTTTTTTACAGACATCCCCTCTTCAAATGAAGGGCTGGATACAGCTGGTGAATCCTATATAGTAAAAGCCTCTTCCATGGGATTGTACAAAGAAGGCAATCCACTACAAATTGAAGAAACAGCAAGCTTACTTCAGTTGCATCAAACTTATATATTAGCCCCTTCGCAGAGTGGCATAATAATTATTCACCAACAATTAGCGCACGAGAGAGTTTTGTATGAAAAATTCCAAAAGGCAAGCGCACAGCCTCATGCGACTCAAAAAAGTTTATTCCCTGTGGTATTAGAACTAAGTGTGAGTGATGCCATTTTGCTAGAAGATATTATCGAAGACCTTGCCCTAATTGGATATGAAATTGAACCCTTTGGTCAAAATAGTTTTATTATACAAGGTATACCTGCAGATGTTATTTCAGGCAACGAGAAAAATGCGATTGAATTACTACTAGAACAGTTTAAGCATTTTAGTGGTGATATTAAATTTAGCAAAAGAGAAAAACTGATTCGCTGCATGGCGCGTCAAATGGCTATTAAAGCCGGTCAGGCGCTAAGTCATAAAGAAATGCATGCCTTGATAGAATCCTTGGCAGACTGCGATATTCCCACTATCACCGCTTCTGGCGCCCCTACCTATGTTGAATTAAAAGAAGATTATTTAGATGGCCTGTTTAGTAAATAGTTAGTTCAACTTCATTATACTTGTTAAATAAGCTTCCACCGCTTTTCTTACTGGAGTACTGCTAGGGCTAATATGATTGGCTACTAGTACCGAAAATAATAAATGCGTTCCTTTATTAGTTATGATATAGCCACTCAGCGCAACTTGATTACCTAGGGTACCTGTTTTAGCATATAATTCTCCTGGAATATTTTTATAATAAGAAGCTAAAGAAGTTTTACCTCCTTGTGCAAAAATGCCTTTAATGCGCGTTAAGCTAAAATCGTTTTCCATTTTTTTCAATAAGGCCACATAATTTTCAGGCGTATTTAAATTAAAGCGACTTAGTCCGCTTCCATCAGCCCATTGAGTGGGTTGAGGGAAAAAACTAAACTCCGATTTTAAAATAGTATCTACCAAGGCTTCATCATTAATAGTACCTAAAACTTGTTCACTTGCCATTAAAAAAACTTGCTCTGCAAAAAAGTTATCACTTCTATGCATCATAATTTTTAATAAACTATCGGTAGGAACTGTTTTTACAATATGTCCGTTATTTTGATGCCAACCTTTTTGAATTGCAATAGGCAAAGCAGGATGCAATGTATCTTCTAATAATGCTTTTGCTAAAGCGTAAGTGGTATCGGTAATAAAAGGAATCTGTTGTAAAGTATCTTTAATAATTCTACCCGTGGCAAAAAATTGGTTCTCTAGTTTAGCCCTGCTCCACTGCGTATACTCTTTAGGCGCTGGCTCATTTTTTGTAAATAAACTAGGCTGAAAACTGACCCCGTTTTTTGATTTAGTTACAGTAAGCACATTGCCATAAATATTTAATCTATTTCTTTCTGGTTGATAGTCTTCGGGGTAATCATCCCAGGACCATCCTTTTCCATACATCGCAAAGGCATCTGCCTTATCGGGGAAACATAGCACCACTTGCTTTTTTGTTTGGCGAATTAAATCGGCAATAGGTTGATACTTAAAATCGGGATGTAAAAAACTAGGATCACCCAAGGGCAATAAAAAAATACTGTCTTTGTTTTCTGCCATTTTCCAACCAGGTATGGAATCGCCTAAAAAGCGCATACCTAAATATGTAGAAAGAATTTTAGTATTACTTGCAGGTGTATAGTATAAATCGCTTAAGTGACGGTCTACCCATTTTTCTTTAGAAGCATTATAGACTGCTACCCCTACATGGGCTCCTTTTAAAGCAGGGTCTGCTAATAAAGTTTTCTGTGCCTGACGTACAGAACAAGCAGCAGTTGATAATAATAAAAATAATGTAAATAGGGTAGGAAAATTTATTCCCTTTCTAATGCTCTTAGCCATCTTTCTGGAATTTCGTTATTGGAAGCTACTAAATAATCTTTGTAACTACAAGGTGCCCATTGATTATTATGCGTTTGCATCCACCATCTTCCAGTGGTCTTACTTTGTAAAAAATTAGTTTCTATATCTGAAAAAGCAATATGAAATTCTTTAAACCTTTCTGTATCCGACAAGGGCGATTCTTTTTTTCCTTTCTGAATACCATCTATTACATACCATATCATCTGTGCCATTTGAATAGCCGTTAAACCATTATTATCTAATTCAGCCTGATAGCCAAATAGCCCGATGGTGCTGGTTTTCCAACTCATACCTGCATACTGCATTAAAATACAAGCCTCTTCTCCATTCAAACCATTGGGCGTAATTAAATTAGCAGGGGCCTGTGCATTTTGAATGGCGCTAATATCAAAGCTCATCATATGACTATCTCTAATAGCAGGTTCCATTTCTTCAATATCTTCTCTTACTTTACCCAAACGATAACAATCAAATCTTAATTTATCGATGGTCTCTAACATATGCGGATGCATAAAATAACTTTGGAATCCGATATGTGCATAGTGATTTAAATGATTCGGAAGCCCTGTAAAAAGTTCTTCTAAAAAATGATCGGCTGGAAGCCTGGCCTCAAGGTCTAAGTCAATCTTTGCATCCACCACCACCGCATTCACTAAAGTGGGTATGGAAGTATAGGCATGGTATTGCGCTAAACTAAGATCATGAGAACCTCCCATGATAACCACTTTCTTATTTTGTAATAATAGTTCTGAAATAACCGTTCTAAGGGCTGCATAACTATCTTGAATAGACTGGCCCAATTTCACATTCCCTACATCAACAATAGTAACCTGGGTATGCCAATAATAAAGAGAATACAATGCCCCCCTTACTGCATTGGCAGCCTCGTGTCCATTTAATGCATAGCCTCCACCCCTACATTCTCCTGCCCCTATTAGGACCATATCGGCTTGGCTAATATCGGGCATGCTGCCTACATTGGCCTTGATATGCTTACCCAATTGGGTATCCCGATAGCCTTCGTCCTTGGAAAGAAGGTCTAAATTAATAGGTTCTAAATAATCTAAGATAGAATTCAATGACATGCGTTAATGTTAACTACTAATATTAACGAGAAAAGCAGCAAAAGATTGCATTCAAAAGCGACTAATCTAGGAATTTATAGCCCACGCCTCTAATAGAAATGAAATGAACCGGCGATTTTGGATCTTGCTCGAAATATTTACGAAAACTTAGAATAAAGTTGTCAATGGTTCGGGTGGTTGGAAAAACTTGATACCCCCATACAGATTGTAAAATGCGCTCTCTAGTGACCACTGTATTTTTATTTTCAATGAGCAGTTGCAGCAGCATTGATTCTTTTTTTGTTAAAGTTATTTTCTCCCCTTTATTATTAAGGGCTTCTTGTAATTTAAAATTGAGTGTATGCCCTGCAAAACTATACTCATCTACTACTAATAATTGTTTAGCCGTATTTGTTTTCTGAATTAATTTAGCAACGCGTAATAATAATTCTTCTAAATTAAAGGGCTTGGTCAAATAATCATCTGCTCCTAATTTTAAACCTTGTACTCTATTGGTACTTGTATTTTTAGCACTTAAAATTAAAATGGGCGTTTCTATATTATGAAGCCTCACAGTTTCTGTAATAGCAAAACCATCTAAACTAGGAAGCATAATGTCTAAAATAATTAAATCAAAATGTGCCGATTGTATTTGTTTTAAGGCATGGGCCCCATCATAAGAAGAGCTCACACTATAGCCCTCCATCTCTAAATTTAATTTTAGGGCGTCGTGTAAATTTTCTTCATCCTCTACTAATAAAATTTCAAATTTTCTCATGTGCTTAGATAAAAAAAGTAACCGTGAATATACTTCCAGTAGGTGTGTTGGTCGTTAATTGAATAGTGGCGTTATGAAATTCGGTAATTCTTTTACAAAGGTAAAGACCTAATCCACTGCCCTTTGTGGTTCTGGTAGTTTCAGCGCCTACACGGTAAAATTTTTCAAATACCTTATTTCTATCCATAGCTGCAATGCCAGGCCCTTGGTCCTTGACAATAAGCTGTATCATATTTTGATGCGATTGTAAATGAATATAAATAGGCTCGGTTACAGGTGCATACTTATTGGCATTGTCAATTAAATTATTAATTAATAATTGAATTAATAAAGGCTCTCCTTGTATTTCCATTGCGTCTTCCACCATGGTATTACAAATTCTAGAAGGATACCTTTCTTGAAAAGATTTAATATTTTGTCTCAGCAGTTCAGATACATTCACTAATTGTTTATTGGCCTCGTACTGGCCCATATCTAATTGAGCCGTCAATAAAATATTAGTACTTAAGCTATCTAGTCTTTTTGTTTCTTTTAAAGTAGCTTCTAATAATTTTAATTGTTGCGAACTATCTAAGTCTCTTTTTAAAAGTGTCTCTATATTTAAATGCGAAATGGCAATAGGTGTTTTTAATTCATGGGTAACTGCCATCATAAAATTTTGCTGCTGGTCGGCATAACGCAATTGTTTTTTTAAGGAGCGGTAGACATAAATAGCCCCCAACAAGAATAAGACTAGAATGGTTAACCCCTCTCCAATAAATTGTTTTGTCTTTCTTAGTTGGAAATCTTGAATGGCGTGGGTTTTCGCTTTTAAGGAAGGGTCATTTATTTGTATGGATTGAAATTTAATAGCCGCAATTTCATTGTTTTGTTTTTCCAAGGATACATACCACCAAATAAAGGCCGCAATCATGTAAGTCAGAAAGACCCAATAAATAAGACTTACTAATTTTAAATTATTCACTTTTATACCTTTCCAACTCATGGCTTAACTTTTTCTACTCTAATACCTGTAGATAAAATATTATCTAAGGGGTCCTCTCTCATGGTATGTTGAACACTTATTTCATTGATTCCCTTATTTAAACGAATAGGGCTTGCCGTCATGGGAATTCTTTGATCATAAATATCATCCATTCCTGTACCTAACCAACCCTTTGCATCATCTGCTAAATTTAAATTAAGCACTTGTTTAGTAATGGCATTCGTAGGGCTTTTGATAATCAGGTCTAGCCAAATATTTTTATAATGATAGGCGTTGTGGTGTCTGATGACAAAAAATATTTTATAGGTAGCCGCTGTATCCGTAACATTAAACTGATACTTTGTAGCTTGTTTAGAAGGCCAGTTATGATTAGGATAAATAGTACTTTGTTCAAAAAGCTGCTTGGTCTCACATCCAGACAAAACAAAAAATATGCTTAGTAAAATAAAAGCAATTTTATTTTTCAATAAACCCATTTTATAAAACGTTTAATATTTGTTCTTTGGCTTTTTCTAATTCATCTTTCATTAAAATCACAGACTTCTGCATTTCCATATCATTGGCCTTAGAGCCAGTGGTATTAATCTCTCTGCCCATTTCTTGTAAAATAAAAGAAAGTTTTTTGCCTTTAGATGCCTCTGTTTCTTTTAAAACTGTTTTGAAATAAGTACAGTGATTATTCAACCTTACTTTTTCCTCAGAAATATCTATTTTTTCTATATAATAAATGAGCTCTTGCTCTAATCTATTATTATCATATTTATCGGGACCTACATGTTGTTCCAATAATTTAACCAAGCCTTCTTTTATCTTCACTCTTCTATTGGGTTCAAATTTTTCTATATCTGCTTGATGCATTTCAATGGCTGCTACACGCTCTAATAAATCTTTTTCAACCGACCTGCCTTCTTCTAAACGGTGTTGCATTAATGCCTTGATAGCTTCTTGTAATAAATCTTGAATTTGTTTCCACTCTTCTTCAGTCAACACTTCGCTACTTGAAGAAACTACATCGGGCATTTTTAATAAAGTACTTAAAATATTTTCTTTAGGAATACCTAACTCATCGGCTAGTTCCACAATAGGTTGGTAGTAGGATTTAGCTAATTCTTTATTGACTGTTACCGGCTTAGAAATACCATTAGACTTAATGGTTATAGTAGACTCTACACTTCCTCTTAATAAAGATTCATTTAACTTATTTCTAATTTCTACTTCATAAGGCTTTAACATGAAGGGAATATTCAAACGCAAATCAAATTGTTTGCCGTTAAGCGATTTCACTTCCACTAAAATGGTCTTGTCTTTAAAAGTAGCTTCGGCGCGACCATATCCCGTCATTGAATACAACATAATAATACCTGTTTAAATAGTGAATAAAGGTATTAAATTATAGGCAAGCAATCGCATTTTTTAAAAATCAATACCTATTCCATTTTTCTTGCGCTGTTGATACGCTTCAAAGTCAAAAGTATATAATTTACCAGGGCGGTGCGTCACATTTACTTCCATTTCGTTGGTGTCCATTAGATAGCCCATTGCAGCAAATTTTTTCCTAAAATTGCGACGATCCAATTGACAATTTAAGATAGCCTCGTATACATTTTGCAACTGTCTTAAGGAGAACTTTTTAGGCAGTAAGTTAAAGGCCAATGGATGTTCTTGAATTCTCTTTTGCAACCAATTTACACAGACATCTAATATTTCCTTATGGTCAAAGGCCATCTCCCCCAATTGTCCTATTTGATGCCAATTTAATTCATGGTCTGTGATAGATAATTCGTGGTGTTTTACATTTAATAAAGAGGCATATACCGTAGTCACCACCCTGCCGCCTGGATGCCTTTGGGGCTTGCCAAAACTATGCACCTGTTCAAGATAAACATCTTTCATGCCTGTTCTCTCTAAAAGTACGCGATGGGCGGCATCGTCCAAATCCTCGTTAGATTTAACATTATCGCCTAATAAAGAGTATTTCTCAGCAAATTGAGCCAAATCGCTCTTGATAAGTAAAACCTTGAGTACATGTTTGTCAAAACCAAATATCACACAATCCACCGTTAGAGGTACTGCAGGATAAGATTCCACCAAGCTTATCGCCTCATGGGTATGGGCCGCAGTGGCTATAGAGACAGATTTATCATGTTCAAGCATAAGCAAAAGAAGAAATAAAAATTTCTTATCCTCAAAATACGAAATAAAAGAATAAAACAATTTGTATTTTAGCAGACATTTTACAGCATGTACAATACCTCCCAAATACAAAGTTTTCAGTCCCTTACCGCGACCTACCTAGCGCAGCCCCATACCATCGAATTAACCCCCTTAAGAAATTTACTTAAATTTCATGAGTACCAATATTATGTTGCCAGCGAGCCCTTCATTAGCGATTTTGAATATGACCAATTATATCAGCAATTAATAACTATTGAATCGGCCAATGAATCTTTAATTTCAAAAGACTCTCCTAGTCAAAGGGTAGGTAATAGTTTAAATAATTCTTTTGAGACAGTAGCACATTTAGTGCCTATGTTAAGTTTGGAAAATAGTTATAATGCAGAAGACTTAATTGACTTTGATCGTAAAGCAAAAGAAGGGGCTGGCCTTGATGAAATTACTTATTGTGTGGAACCCAAATTTGATGGTGCCAGTATTTCACTACTTTACGAAAATAATTTATTAGTGCGCGCCTGCACTAGAGGTGATGGTGTAGCAGGAGAAGACATTACCAATAATATAAAACAAATTAGATCCATTCCTTTAAGTATTCCTTTACTTGAAAATGGAATTCAACAAATGGAAATTAGAGGCGAGGTGATAATGAGTAAAAAATCATTTGCCGATTTTAATGAAAAATTAAAAGAAAAACAAATTGCCACGCTTGCTAATCCACGCAATGCTGCTGCAGGTAGTTTAAGAATGAAGGACCCAAAGGAAGTAGCTGCTAGAAATTTAGATGCCTTCATTTATCATATCAGTTATTTTTTACCTGCCCCTAAAACTACACTAAGCCCCTTATTAAGTAGCCATAGTGGTTCTTTAGAATTACTTTGGAATTTGGGTTTCAGGTCGCCGCAAAAAGAAAGAAAAATTATAAAAGGGGTAGAGAAGGTCATTGCATTTTGTGCTGAGTTTGAAGCGCAGCGCGATTCACTTCCATATGAAATTGATGGACTCGTTATTAAAGTCAACGATTTTGCTTTACAAGAAAAATTAGGCATGACTTCTCACCATCCAAGATGGGCCATTGCGTATAAATTTAAAGCAAGGCAGGCCACCACTATTTTAGAATCGGTAGAATTTCAAGTGGGTAGAACTGGCGCCGTGACGCCTGTAGCTAAATTAAAAGCAGTGGCTTTAGGGGGCGTAACCGTATCTAGTATTTCGATGCACAATCAAGAATACATTAAAGAAAAAGATTTAAGACTAGGTGATACCGTTATTATTGAAAGGGCTGGCGATGTGATTCCACAAATTGTACAATCCATTGTAAAATTAAGAACGGGTAAAGAAAAAATTATTCAATTTCCTACGCAGTGCCCCGTATGTAATGCCTTATTAGAAAAAGAAGAAGCAGAAGCTGTTTGGAGATGCAATAGTCCTTTATGTACCGCACAAATAATTGAACGCATTATACATTTTGTAAGTAAAGATGCAATGGATATTAAAAGTTTCGGAGAAGCGAACATTAGAAAGTTTTATGAACTAGGCTTACTCACTAATATCCCTTCACTTTACCAACTTGACTTTAGTAAAATAACGGGCTTAGAAGGTTTTGGTAAAAAAAGTATTGATAATTTGAATGCCGCTATTGAGATTTCAAAAAGCCAACCTTTATACCGGTTAATTTATGCATTAGGTATTCGCTTTGTAGGTGAAACCACAGCTAAAACCGTTGCCAGTCATATTCAACACCTATTAGACTTAAAAGATTTCACAGAAGAACAACTACAAAGCTTTGACGATGTAGGTATTAAAGTAGCCACCAGCATTTACCAATTTTTCCATGAGCCTAAAAATATTGAACTCATTCAAAGTTTAGAAAGCTTGGGCTTGAATATGATTCAAACCAATGATACTGCAGTGGATGGTAATTTAGCAGGACTTAACTTTTTATTTACAGGTACCCTCACTCAATTAAAACGCTCCGAAGCAGAAGCCATGGTAGAATCAAGAGGTGGCCATATACTAGGTGGCGTAAGTAGTAAATTAAATTATTTAGTGGTAGGCGAAGACGCAGGTAGCAAATTAGAGAAAGCTAAAAAAATAGCCAGCATCAAAATTATAAGTGAAGTAGACTTTATTGATTTGATTAAGTGATAAAAAAGTCAAATACTTTTTATTCTTCCCTCTCGTCATTACGCTAAAATATATAAATACGAACTAAAAGTCTGAACTCGCACTGCGTGCTCAAACATGCAGACTTTTTTAACGTTCGAATTTATATATTTCTTTACGCTATGACTCAAAGTTCAGAATCAAAATTGTATTTGATTTTTTTACTTAATAAAAACTAAATAATTCCTTTAGAAGCTAAGTATTCAGCAATTTGAATGGCATTGGTAGCAGCGCCCTTACGAAGGTTATCACTTACAATCCACAGATTCAAAGTTTTTGGCTGCGTTTCATCTCTTCTTAAACGACCTACAAATACATCGTCTTTTTCATGGGCCCATAAAGGCATTGGATAAAATTGGTCTGCATCATTTTGTTGCACCACCACACCAGGTGCTGCAGCAAGTATATCAATGACCTCTTTTAAATCGAATTCATTTTCAAATTCTACATTCACACTTTCACTATGTCCACCCATTACAGGTATACGCACGGTAGTTGCGGTTACTTTAATAGTATCGTCTTGCATAATTTTGCAAGTTTCTTTGACCATCTTCATTTCTTCCTTGGTATATCCATTCTCTAAAAAAACATCAATTTGAGGAATGGCGTTTAAGTCAATGGTATATTTATAGGCCATGTCATCGGCACCTACTTTTAGGCCTTTTCTTTCTTCCATTAATTGGTCTACTGCTTTTTTACCTGTGCCTGTTACACTTTGATAAGTACTTACCACCACTCTTTTAATTTTATATTTTGCATGAAGAGGTTGTAATGCCACCACCATTTGAATAGTAGAACAATTAGGATTGGCAATAATTAAATCATCTGCAGTTAATACAGCAGCGTTCACTTCAGGTACGACTAATTTTTTTGTAGGGTCCATTCTCCAGGCTGAAGAGTTATCTATAACACGAATGCCGGCCGCTGCAAATTGAGGTGCCCACTCAAGTGAAGTACTACCCCCTGCTGAAAATAAAGCCACTGCAGGTTTTGCCGCAATGCCTTCTTCCATAGTCACTACTTTATAAGCCTTCCCTTTATAAATGACTTCCTTACCCTTTGAGCGCGCCGATGCCACAGGAATTAATTCAGTTATAGGAAAATTTCTTTCCGCTAATACTTCTAACATTTTAGTGCCTACTAAACCCGTAGCACCTACCACTGCAACTTTCATATTATACTAATTCAATTTCAAAATTCACTAATTGAACAAAAGACTGTACGCGCTCTTTAATATCTGCAGGACTAATCTCTGTTAATCTTTCTGTTCCAAATTTCTCCACGCAGAAGCTTGCTAGTGCACTACCTAGAATAATAGCCGACTTCATATTATTGAAAGAATAGTCTTTTGTTTTTGCAAGATGTGCTACAAAGCCACCTGCAAAAGTATCTCCAGCACCAGTTGGATCGAATACTTCTTCTAATGGTAAGGCAGGTGCAAAGAACACTTCCGTTCCGTGGAACAATAAGGCTCCATGTTCTCCCTTCTTAATGATTAAGTATTTAGGACCCATGGCCATAATTTTTTTCGCAGCCTTTACCAAACTATACTCACCACTTAATTGACGCGCTTCACTATCATTCACCATTAATACATCTACTAAAGAAATAGTATGTAATAAATCGTCCATCATTATTTCCATCCAAAAATTCATAGTGTCCATTACAATTAATTTTGGACGCTTTTTCATTTGCTTAATCACACTACTTTGTACACCTGGTACTAAATTACCTAACATTAAAATTTCACAATCCTGATAACTATCTGGAACAACGGGTTCAAAATTTTCTAATACATTTAATTGCGTTTCTAATGTATCACGGGTATTCATATCTAAATGATATTTACCACTCCAGAAAAATGTTTTCTCGTCTTTTTTAATTTGCACACCTTCAAGGATAACTCCTCTTTTCGCTAAGGCATCTAATTCAGACTGCGGAAAGTCTCCACCCACTACTGAAATTTGTTTAACAGTGGTAAAGTTAGAGGCACACCAAGCTATATAGGTAGCGGCACCTCCAATAATTCTATCGCTTTTTCCAAAAGGGGTTTCAATGGCATCAAAGGCCATAGATCCTACTACTACTAATGACATGTTTTTATTTTTAATTTTCAGCTGCGAAACTACGATTAATAAGGTGAAATCTTTCTGTCCTTCTCAAATTATACCTAGCAAGGCAGTAAGTACCTGATAATCAAAAAACTAACAAAAATGGCAGTTTATTTAAAAATTAAAGCATTTTAAAGAATTAAATCTATAGTTTTGTACTAACAATCATTCAAATTTTTTGGTCATGGCTAGAATAAAAACAGAGAAAAACGGGTCTAGAAAAGATGTAATCGTAAGTAAAGCAGCTACCCTGTTTAGAGAGAAAGGATATAAGGCAGCCAGTATGCGTGACCTAGCGGAGGCAGTGGGTGTAGAAGCCGCTAGCTTATACAACCATATAAAATCGAAGAGTGAATTATTACACGAATTAGTTTTTAATGTAGCCAATAGATTTGTGTTGAAAATGGACGAGATAGAATCTGAGCCAATAAGTTCACTGCAAAAAATGGAGAAATTATTACGCTTTCATATTAGCGAAATGATTCACCATTACGAAGAAGTATATGTAAGTGATAGAGAGTGGAAACATTTATCAGACCCTTATTTATCGAATTATCAAAATCAACGAAGAGTATACCGCAAAAGGATTGCAGCCATTATTGAAGAAGGCATTCGCAACAAAGAAATTAAGGCTATTGACGCCCCCACTGTTGTTTTAATATTCTTACATGCCGTTAGTGGTATTGAAAGTTGGCATAGGTCTACTAAAAAAATAAATGCTGCTGAATTAGAACAAAATATGGTGGCTATTTTAATTGATGGTTTAAAATCCAATAAGTAAACTGTATTGAGTGGGTGACTATAATAATCTAGCTATAGCCGCAAGATTTAGTTAACTTTGCCATTCATAATTACACAGTGTCAGAAAGAAACAATTTTATTGATTACATCCGCATATTTGCCCATAGTGGACATGGAGGGGCAGGTTGTAAGCATTTTTTACGCAATAAATTAACAGCTAAAGGAGGACCCGATGGAGGCGATGGAGGCCGTGGTGGTCATATTATCTTAAGAGGTAATGCGCAGTTATGGACCTTATTACACTTACGCTATTATAAGAATGTGATTGCAGAAGATGGCGAGAATGGATCAAAGAATAAATGTACGGGCAAGGATGGTAAGGATATTATTATTGAAGTGCCACTAGGTACCATTGCTAGAGATGAAGAAACGGGTAAGGTAGAAGGCGAAATTTTGAAAGACGGTCAAGAGATTATTCTCATGAAAGGTGGGCGTGGTGGACTGGGCAATAGTAATTTTGCAACACCTACCCAACAAGTTCCTGAATATGCACAACCAGGTGAAGATGGTTTTGAGGGTTGGAAGAATATTGAATTAAAAGTGTTGGCCGATGTGGGTTTAGTAGGTTTTCCGAATGCAGGAAAGTCGACACTGCTTTCTGTGATTACGGCAGCTAAACCAAAAATTGCGAATTATGCATTTACCACCTTAACGCCTCAATTAGGCATGGTAGAATATAGAAATAATTTATCATTCTGTATTGCCGATTTGCCAGGAATTATTGAAGGGGCTGCAGAAGGAAAAGGGCTAGGGCACCGCTTCTTAAGGCATATTGAGCGTAATGCTGTTTTATTATTTTTAATTCCTGCTGACTCAGATGATCATAAAAAAGAATTCGAAATTCTAAAACATGAATTAGAAAAATTCAATCCTGAATTATTACAAAAAGAATTTATCATCGCTATTTCTAAATCGGACTTACTGGACCAAGAATTAACGGATGCCATTATTAAAGAACTACCTAAAAAAATTCCGCATATTTTTATTTCATCTGCCACGCAAAAGAACTTAGTAGAATTAAAAGATGTTTTGTGGAAGGCATTGAATAAGCCTATCTAAATAAAAAAAGAGTCCCGATAATTCAGGACTCTTTTTTTATAAAATCATTAGAGGATTTTTATTAGCAATTAATTTTGCCCAGCCTTAGTGGCCTTGCTTCTATTATTCTCATCTAAAATAGATTTACGCATTCTTACCGATTTCGGTGTTACTTCAATACACTCATCAAACTGAATGTACTCCATACACTCTTCTAAAGTATACAATACCTTAGGGGTAATACGAACGCTATCATCAGATCCGCTTGCACGGTGGTTAGTTAATTTTTTCATCTCCACGGCGTTGATATTTAAATCACCTGGCTTAATATGCTCGGCCAATACTTGACCTGCATAAATTTCCTCACCTGGTTCAATAAAGAAACGACCTCTGTCTTGTAATTTATCAATAGAGTATGCAGTTGTTAAACCAGCAGTTTTTGCTACGAGTACACCATTGCTTCTTCCAGGAATAGGTCCTTTCCAAGGCTTGTATTCATTGAAACGGTGTGCCATAACAGCTTCACCTGCAGTTTGTGTTAACATTTGAGAACGAAGTCCAATTAATCCTCTAGAAGGAATATCAAACTCTAAATGTTGCATGGTACCTTTCGATTCCATGATTAACATCTCGCCTTTCTTTTGAGTGACTAAGTCAATCACTTTACCACTGTAATCAGCGGGTACATCTACTACTAATATCTCAAATGGCTCATGCTTGCGGCCATCAATTTCTTTTACTAATACCTGCGGATTACCTACTGTTAATTCATATCCTTCACGACGCATTGTTTCAACTAGTACACCTAAGTGTAAAATACCACGACCAAATACCAAGAAGCTATCCGCACTATCTGTTTCTTCCACACGCAATGCTAAATTCTTTTCCGTCTCTTTCATTAAACGATCACGAATATGTCGAGAAGTTACAAACTTACCTTCCTTACCAAAGAAAGGAGAGTTATTAATACTAAAAGTCATACTCATGGTAGGTTCATCTACACTAATAACAGGTAATGCTTCCGGATTTTCTGGATCAGCAATGGTATCACCAATACTGAAATCATCTAACCCAACCACAGCACATAAGTCACCAGAAACTACTTCTGTTACTTTACGCTTACCCATTCCTTCGAACACATATAATTCTTTTACTTTATTTTTCTTTAAACTTCCGTCAGCTTTTACAAGCACAATATTTTGTCCTTCTTTGATAGTACCTCTTTCTACTTTACCAATAGCAATACGTCCTAAGAAAGAAGAATAATCCAATGAAGTAATTTGCATTTGAGTATGTCCTTCTTTTACATCTGGACCAGGCACATATTTTAAAATACCATCCATTAAAGGGAAGATATCTTCACATTGAGTAAGGCTATCGTTAAACCAACCATTCTTACCACTACCATAAAAAGTAGGGAAATTCAATTGATCCTCTGTCGCATCTAAATTGAAAAACAATTCAAATACTGCATCATGCACTTCATCCGGACGACAGTTTTCTTTATCTACTTTATTGATAATTACAATGGGCTTTAAATTTAATTGTAAAGCTTTTTGTAAAACGAAACGAGTTTGAGGCATGGGCCCTTCAAAAGCATCTACTAATAAGCAAACACCATCTGCCATTTTTAATACACGTTCTACTTCACCTCCAAAGTCAGAGTGACCTGGTGTGTCAATAACGTTAATTTTAACGTCCTTATAAGTTACTGAAGCGTTCTTGCTTAAAATGGTAATTCCCCTCTCACGTTCAAGCTCATTACTATCCATAATTAAGTCCCCAGTCTCCTGGTTGTCTCTGAATACTTTTGTAGCGTGTAAGATTTTGTCTACCAAGGTGGTTTTACCGTGGTCAACGTGGGCGATAATAGCGATGTTTCTTATTTCCATGTACTGTTTTGAGGCTGCAAAGGTACAAGGTTTAAGGCTGCTAAAAAAACAAATGGAGGAAAATGTACTAATAAGATTTACACCCTTATATATATCTTATATTTATTTAATATATAACCCAATAGCCAGCAAACGAGCATATAGGAAAAAGCAAAGGCAAAGGAGGACCAATAGGGTGCTAAATGAGCGAAACTATTAGTGTAAATCCACTGCAAAGAGGTCTGATTGTCTATTTGTATCAAATTAAGACTAACAAATAAGAGTTCTGAAAATAGGTAGATGACCAGCGGATTCTTGCCAAAAACCTCAAAAAAGCTTGCAAACTGATGTTGATGCTGCAATTCTATTCTATAAATAATGGTGGCCAGAATAATCATATCCAAGCCCACCGTTAAAAGCACAAAGGAACTAGTCCATAATTTTTTATTAATAGGAAATTGATAATTCCACATATAGGCTAAAAACATAAAGCCAGCACCCCACATCAATAAATGGGTAAGCCCTTCATAGGTTTTTCCTTTTTCTTGCACCAGGGTTCCCACTCTATAACCAATTAATACATTCACAATTGAGGGCAGGGTACTCAACCAACCCTCCGGATCAAAGGGAAAACCTTCCCCATGATACATATGACTTTCTCCCATTAACCAAGTATCAAATTTAATGCCTGCATTGCCCGTAATACTTAAAGGATCGCCAGCAGCCCCAAACTGAATAGATATATACCAATAAGCCAATAATAAAACGCCTGATAAAATCATCATCACTCTTTCATGCATATAATGTGCAATGATAGCCGCAAAGCCATAACATAAAGCAATTCTTTGTAAGACACCTAAAATTCTTGTATCACTCAATGGTCCTGTAAAAGGGAACCAGTACATTAAAAAGCCTAGTAAAAAAATGAGTGCTGTTCGCTTTGTTATTTTTAATAAAAAGACAGGGCTACTCAATTTATCCCATTTAGGTAAAACAAAACTCATGGCATTTCCCATGGCAAATAAGAAAGAAGGAAATACTAAATCAGTGGGCGTAAAACCATGCCAGCTTGCATGCATAAAGGGCGCAAAAGTTTGCGCACCATCACCTGGCGTATTGACAATGATCATCAAACAAATGGTCATTCCCCTGAAAACATCTAAGGATAAAAAGCGATTATTTGACATAGTAAGGTTTTGGACAATTAAGGTACGTAAATTATTTAAGGTTTTACTAGGGCCAATTAATGATCAGAAGCAAGTGCCACTGCAATCTTAGAATCGGCCGTGCCATAGTATAAATACCATTGAGTCTTATAATACACCAAGCCTTCTACAAAACATACATTATTGACTTCGCCTTTTAATTCATAAGGTTTGTCAGGTTGAATAAACGGCTTATCAGCTCTACCAATAAGCTTATAAGGGGCAGCGGTATCATATAAAGCTTGGGCTGCTGCATAAGTAAATTTTGGACTTGTAGGATCGTTATTATTAGCTGCATTACTACTATTATAAATAAGCACAATGCCTTTTGAAGTATACAAAGCAAATGGACCTGGCTCTACCAAACGACTATCAAAATAACCAGGCCTTGGTGTAAGTACCGATACTATTTTTTTACTTTCATCGTTTTCCAAAACTTCCCAATGCAATAAATCGCTGGAGTAGGCCATAAATAAATCCGTGTCTCCAAAATACATCCAGTATTTATTATTAATTTTTTTAGCAATCATTTTTTCACCTACTCTTTCGGCAACAATAGCACCCGACTTAGACCAAGTATTGATGTATTTAGGATCGGCTAATACAGGGCCTTGTTTTTGAAAATGAACTAGATCCTTTGTAGTGGCAAAACATAATCGAGCTGTTTTTCCATCGTAGGCTGTATAAGTTAATATATAACCACCACCTGGCATTTCTACAATTCTTGGATCTTCAATACCCCCCTTTCCTTCATAAATAGCAAAGCTATCTTTAGCCGGAAAAAATATAGGTTGCGTTTCTCTTTTAAAATGAATACCGTCTTCACTAATGGCTAGTCCTATGCGGGAAGTCATGGCACTGTCTTGTGCACGGTATAATAAATATACTTTACCATCCTTTACAAGTGCTGTGGGATTTAAAACATTTTTTGCTTCCCATTGTACGGTATCGTTTTGTAAAGGGCAGAAAAAAATACTCTTGGTGTCTGGGACTAAAATGGGATTGACTATATCTACCTTATGAAAACTAGGGGCCCAGTCGCTTATATTATTATTTTCATTATTATTTTCATTTGTACTACTTGTACAAGCAGCTAATAAAATTAAAAATAATAATAAAGTATTTAGTAAAGTATTAGGTTTCATACTTGCTAATTAGTCTATTACTCTTTTATGCTTCGATGATACATAAGTATATACTGCAGGTATCACAAACAAGGTAAGCACTAATGAAAATAGCAAGCCTCCCACCACCACAGTTCCTAAGGGTTTACGACTAGTGGCTGCTGCACCTAGGCTAATAGCAATTGGTAATGCGCCCAATGCTGTGGCTAAGCTAGTCATTAAGATAGGTCTGAACCTCTGCGCGGCTGCTTCTAATACTGCATCACGAATGGCTAAACCTTTTTCTCTTTTCTTATTCGCAAATTCTACAATTAAAATACCGTTCTTGGTGACTAAACCAATTAGCATGATAATGCCAATTTCAGAAAATATATTTAAGGTTTGTCCAAATAACCACAAGCATATTAAAGCACCTGCAATGGCTAAAGGAACCGTAATCATAATTATAAATGGATCTTTGAAACTTTCAAACTGAGCGGCCAATACTAAATAAATTAAAATCAAGGCTAAAAATAATGCATAAGAAATATTAGAAGAACTTTCTTGAAAATCTCTTGAAGGGCCGCTTAAAGAAGTTTGAAAAGACTCGTCTAGTACTTCTTTAGAAATTCTATTCATAGTGTTTACTCCATCACCAATGGTTTTACCTTCTGCTAAGGATGCTGAAATAGTAGCTGCGTTAAATCGGTTATAATGATATAAAGTAGGAGGATTACTATTCTCCTCTAATTTAAGCACGGTTGAAATAGGAATACTTTCTCCTCTACTATTTCTTATGTATAATTTATTAATATCGGTAGGCTTCGACCTGTCTGATCTTTTGACTTGTGTAATAACTTCGTATTGACGATCGTTCATGACAAAATAGGCAGAACGAGCACCACTAAAAGCAGATTGTAAAGCTTGAGAGATATCGGCAGTGTTTAACCCTAAATCACGGGCGCGCATTCTATCAATAGTTAAATCAAATTCTGGTTTAGTAAATTTCAAGTTCACATCTACGTTTTGAAAAGTTTTATCTTTTCTTGCAGCTTCTAAAAATTTAGGAATGGCTGCATGCAGTTTATCAAAGTCTAAATTTTGAATAATAAATTGAACAGGCAAGGAACCTCTAGACATCAAACCCACAGAAATAGTTTGCTCTTCAATAGAGAATACCCTTACATCTTTGAATTTTTTAAACTTTTTATTTAAATCAATCACTATCTCAGACTGTGTTCTATTTCTATTAGCAATAGGCACAAAACCTACTCTACTACTTACTGAACTTCCCCCTCCGCCCCATCCAGGAACACTACCAAAGGTGAAAGCATGTTCAGGAACAGAGTCTTGAATAAGACTAACCACTTTAAAGAAATTACCTTTTGTTTCTTCATAACTAATTCCTTCTTGTCCTGATAAGTTTACCCTTATGGCCCCTTTATCTTCAATGGGGGCAAGTTCACTTTGAATATTACTACCAATAGCAACAATAATAACTACGCAGGCTAGAACAATCACCCAAGCCATCCAACGTATTTTCAAAAATTTTACTAATAAATTCTTATACCCTAGCTCCATGCCTTTAAAGAAGGGTTCTGTTTTTTCATAAAAACTTCCTTGCCTGCCATCTTTTCTACTTAAGTATACGTTTAATACGGGTGTAATAGTTAAAGAAACAAATGCCGATACCAATACTGCACCTGCAATGACCACTCCAAATTCTTTAAACAAAGAGCCAATAAAACCTTGCAAGAAAATAACAGGCATAAATACCACGGCTAGTGTAATAGAGGTGGATACAACTGCAAAGAAAATTTCTCTACTTCCTTCTCTCGCGGCTTGTTTAAGTGGAAGCCCCTCTTCTAATTTTCTAAAAATATTTTCCGTGACCACAATTCCATCATCCACCACTAAACCCGTGGCCAGTACAATCGCTAATAAGGTTAATACATTGATAGAAAACCCAGCCATATACATAATAAAGAAAGTAGCAATCAAAGAAATAGGAATGTCAATTAAAGGCCTTATAGCAATTAACCAGTTTCTAAAAAAGAAGAAGAAATAACATGGTAAGACTATTTTTAATTATATCGTTACTTTTAAGTTTTACAGCAAATGCTCAATTAGGTAAGACAGAAACAGAAAACTATAAGGGTAAGTTTGAACAAGAGGCTGATATTGATGAGGTATCTGATTATATGTTAGATTATCAATTACCAATTCAAGTTTTAAATATTGGCTTTACACCAGAATTATATGAATTTTATCCTGAATTAAGAGAAAACAGAGTAGGATTAGGTGTTAGTAATATTACTTTATCCTATCTAGAATGGACTGATAGATTTTTATTTACAGAAGATAAAGAAGATATTAAACAAAGAATGGT
>ENA-OREM01000023-OREM01000023.1-marine-metagenome-genome-assembly--contig:-NODE-23-length-131744-cov-7.055496_pt1 | contig 131744 bp, 117 predicted proteins | sample MGYA00248623_ERZ508561 | MGnify/ENA primary metagenome ERZ508561 (study PRJEB26227, sample SAMN06264494) | marine metagenome | isolation source: Columbia River Estuary | place: USA:Columbia River...
TGGGAGCGTAGATATAGCCTTGCCCGAATAGCGGACTACTCATTAACAATACTACTATTCCTACGAAAAACCTTGACATGCTATAAGCTCTGCTCAAAATTCCAAGCATCACGAAGCATATCTTCTAAGCTTTTTTCTGGGGTCCAATTCAAAACGCGCTGTGCCTTACCAATGTTCGCGTATACCGCAGGTACATCCCCAGCGCGACGTGGCGCAAGGCTATACGGAATGGTAATTCCCGTGGCGCGTTGAAAAGTATGAATCATTTCTAGTACCGTCGAGCCGTTTCCAGACCCAAGGTTGATGACATCATAACCCTTCGTCTTGCCGTCGATCAAATGTTGAACGGCTAAAATGTGGGCTTTGGCAATATCAATGACGTGAATGTAATCTCGAATGCAAGAGCCGTCGCGCGTATCGTAATCTGACCCGAAAACTTTTAATTCTTTGCGCTTGCCAATGGCAGTTTCCGTGATATAGGGAACCAAGTGGTGCGGTTCGCCGTCTTGGAATTCGCCAATGATACTTGTGGGGTGGGCGCCGATAGGATTGAAATAACGCAAGCTCAACACATCCACTGTTCCAGTCGCTGCGGTATCACGTAGGATTTCCTCACCCATCTTCTTGGTATTGCCGTACGGGCTTTCCGCAGGTTGTACGGGCGCATTTTCATCCACGTGTGGGTTTTCTGGCGTGCCATACACCGTGCAAGAACTGGAGAAAACAATGTTGCGAATCCCATGGGCCTCCATGCTTTGAAGAAGGTTAACGGTACTCAACAAATTATTTTGGTAATACTTGAGCGGCGCCTCAACGCTTTCATTTACCAGGAGGAACGCGGCAAAGTGAATAACCCCTGAAATATCGGGGAATTCTTTAAACACTGAATCAACAGCAGCACGGTCGCATAGCTCCACTTGACGGAAGGTGATTTCTCTGCCCACGATCTTTTCGATGCGGTCCTTGACCTCAATGGGACTTTCGCTTAGGTTGTCGACCAGAATGGGATCGTAACCGGCTTGGATCAACTCCACAACAGTGTGAGAGCCTATGTAGCCGAGTCCGCCTGTGATTAAGATTTGGTTCATGGTTGGTTAGTTTCTTTTGTAGTCTTCGAAATCGCGGTGTTCCTTTCGGTACAGACGATCCTCCGGTAAGTTTTTAAACCAGGCATAGGTACGCTCTAGGCCTTCTGCACGCATGACCTTCGGCTCCCAATCCAAGATGTCTTTTGCTTTGCTAATATCCGGCTGACGTTGCATGGGGTCATTTACAGGGAGCGGTTTGTATACAACTTTCTGATCAGTGCCGGTTAGGCTGATTACTTCTTCCGCGAATTGGCCAATTGTAATCTCGTGGGGGTTGCCGATGTTGACAGGCTCAGAATGATCGCTCATCAATAATCTGTGAATACCCTCTACTAGATCATCCACATAGCAGAACGAACGCGTTTGTGTACCGTCCCCAAAAATGGTGAGGTCTTCACCGCGCAGTGCTTGACCTATAAAGGCGGGTAATACACGTCCGTCGTTCAATCGCATGCGCGGTCCGTAAGTATTGAAGATGCGCACGATGCGCGTTTCCAGTCCGTGGTAGGTGTGGTAGGCCATGGTCATGGCCTCCATGAAGCGCTTGGCCTCATCGTATACCCCGCGAGGTCCTACGGGATTTACATTGCCCCAATACTCCTCCGTTTGTGGGTGGACCAGTGGGTCGCCGTACACTTCAGAGGTAGAGGCTACGAGGATGCGTGCCTTTTTATTCAAGGCAAGTCCCAGTAGGTTGTGTGTCCCAAGAGAGCTCACTTTCAACGTCTGAATGGGGATTTTCAAGTAATCAATAGGAGAGGCAGGCGAAGCGAAATGGAGGATGTAGTCCAATTTTCCCGGCACGTGCACAAAGGTGCTTACATCGTGGTGGTAGAAAGTGAACTTTGGGTGGCCGCTGAGGTGCTCCAAATTCTCCATATTCCCTGTAATGAGGTTGTCCATAGCGAGGACCTCATCGCCATTAGCAATGAATCGGTCACATAAATGAGAACCTAAAAATCCTGCTGCGCCTGTGATCAGTACTCTTGCCATACTTATGCGGGTTGTTCGCCTTGACCTATTCCAAAATAATCGAACCCTACTTCAGCAACAATCTCGCTGCGGTATAGGTTGCGACCGTCGAAGAGCACTTTGCCATTCATTTCCTTTGCGACATTGCTCCAGTCTGGGACTCTAAATTCCGCCCACTCCGTAATGAGTGCCAAAGCATCAGCACCGCGAACGGCTTCCATTTCGTCTGTGCAATAGGTAATGCGGTCGCCCAATTGGTGTTTCGCTTCTTCCATAGCTACCGGGTCGTAGGCACGAACGTGTGCTCCAGCATCCAGTAATAGGTTCGCAATCACCACAGACGGCGCTTCACGCATATCGTCGGTATTTGGTTTAAACGAAAGTCCCCAAAAGGCAATGGTTTTGCCGTGAAGCTCGCCTCCGAAGTAAGCGTTTATTTTATTGAAAAGCACACTTTTCTGCGCATCGTTCACCGCCTCAACGGCTTCTAGAATACGCATGGTATGTCCGTTTTCGCGGCCTGTGCGGGCTAGTGCCTTAACATCCTTAGGGAAGCACGAACCGCCATATCCGATACCCGGGTAAATGAATTTATTTCCGATACGCGGATCGGAACCGATTCCCTTACGGACCTGATTCACATCTGCACCCATGCGTTCGCACAAATTTGCGATATCATTCATGAATGAAATTTTCGTCGCCAACATGGCGTTTGCCGCATATTTGGTCATCTCCGCAGAAGGGATGTCCATAAAGATGACCGGGTGACCGTTGAGTGTGAATGGACGGTAGACACGCGCCATCATTTCACGCGCCATTTCGCTATCAATTCCTACAACAATGCGGTCGGGTTTCATAAAATCTTCAATCGCAGCACCCTCCTTTAAAAACTCTGGATTTGAGGCAACGTCAAAACTAAAATTTGTTTTACGCAGTTCGAGTGCTTGCCCAACAGCGCCACGTACTTTTTCAGCGGTACCCACGGGAACGGTGGATTTAGTGATCACTACTAAGTAGTCTTGCATGGTTTGGCCAATCTCTTTTGCCACACCCAAAACGTACTTGAGGTCCGCAGATCCGTCTTCTCCTGGAGGCGTTCCTACGGCGATAAATGCAGCGCCGGAGCCTTTAATAGCCTCACCTAGGTTGGTGCTAAAATGCAAACGGCCTTTCGCGTGATTGCGTAAAACAATGTCTTTTAAGCCGGGCTCGTAAATGGGCATGATGCCGTTTTCAAGCCCGTCTATCTTGTTCTGGTCAATATCTACACAGGTTACCTGAATGCCTACATCCGCTAAACATGCGCCTGTGACCAATCCTACATATCCTGTTCCTACTACCGTGATTTTCATATTTTAATGGCTGGGTTGCTTCTTTTCACTCCTCTAACGGAAAGAGTGCCCTAAAATTACATTATTACGAACGACCAATTGCCCTTACCTTGCAGTTAGATTACCCCGTATGAAAAAAGTTGTCCAATTTTCGTTGCTTTTTGCCAGCATCTGTCTCTTTTCGGCGCCCGTTTGGGGCCAATTGACCACCAGAGACAGTGTTCGTACCGTCCAATTATGGGGGCTTTCACCTTCTATCCTAGCGCCCGCAGCAGACCTTGCAGATCGATATGAACCTTTTGCAGCAGCCACGGTGTCGTACCAACGAAAGAATAAAGAAAATCATTTTTACGGTTTAGATTTTGACGCCTTTTACGGCAGCTCCATAAAAAACACGGATGCGATTTTTGGCGGACTGACCGACGAAAACGGAAATTATATAGGCGTTAATGGTGAATTTGCCATTATGAACGCAGGGCTCAGTGGTGCGCAGATCACTGTAAATACTGGAAGAATTTTCAAGCCGCATTACAATCCCAATTCAGGTTGGCTAGTGCTCCAAGGGTTCGGGCTTCAACAAACGAAAATTAGTGTTCGAAACGAACGTGGAAATTATCCCCAATTGGCACCGCCAATGATTTATGGCTACGACCGTCTCCACCGTGGGTTCGCTTCAAAATCGTCGCTGCGCTATTTGCATTTAGACAATAACGAGCGCATTAATTTCATGGTGGGATTGACCGTTAATACAGCATTTACGCGAAGTGTTCGGGGGTTTAATGTAGATACTGGATTGGAAGATTCAGCGTTAAAATTAGACCTGAGTGTTGGTTTAAACTTCACTTGGTTATTGCCCGTCTATGCAAAACAAGAAAGCTTCTTTTTGACCGATTAATGGTACTCTACCCTTTTTTAACCGAACTCATCTTTCGCACCGCGCGAATCTTTGCACCTTCAAAGAGTTGGTTGGCAACTGTTACCAGTGAGAACGATTGGAAGCACAAGAAACCGCACAAAGGCAAAGTCGTTTGGATGCACTGCGCCTCTCTGGGTGAATTTGAAATGGGTAAACCTATTTTAGAGGGATTCCTCAATAGAAACCCACATTGGTCGGGGGTTGTTACTTTTTTTAGCCCGTCGGGATACGAGCCCCGCAAGAATTATGAACGCGCCACGGTGCACTATTTGCCGGTCGATGCGCCCTCAGAAGTGAGGCAATGGTTGGACTATTGCAATCCTTCATTAGCGGTATTTGTGCGTTACGACCTTTGGCCCAATCATATCGCAGGATTAAATACTTCTAAAGTTCCCACCGTAGTTCTAGGAATGAGTGCACCCAAAACACCATGGTATTTAAGTCCTTTATTCCCGCTTGTGCGACGCACATTTGTATCTGCCGTACAAGTTTGGGGCGTGGTGGACGATAGGGATGCCGCCACGATGAGCTCAGCAGGCGTTCATTCAGTAGTTTTGGGCAATCCGAAGTACGATTATGCAGCTTCATTAGTGGATACCGCTATACCAGACAAGTTTATACGTTGGAGAGCCGCCCAACAGAAACCTATTTTAGTGGTAGGTAGTGCACACGAGACAGATGCTATAGTTCTGGCACAATCGGTGCATAGCGCTTATTCCGTTTGGTTGGTTCCTCATGATTTGAAAGAGGCTTCGAAATTGAGCAATGCATTTAATGGTAAAATCAGCAATTCTCTAACCGATGAGCCGCAGGATACGAATGTTTTACTTATACCCGAATTTGGTGTGCTACGCGCATTGTACACCCTAGCCGATGCAGTAATTGTGGGCGGGGGCTTTGGTAAAGCAACGCACAACGTTTTGGAAGCAACAGTGCAGGGGAAGGTTGCGGCATGCGGTCCTAATTGGCAAAGTATCCCGGAAAACAAATCACTCGTAGCGGAAGGGTTATTGCATCCCGCAGAAAACCACACCCATTGGACAGGGTATCTTCAAAAAGCGCTGCGGGGCGATTTTGTGCAAAAGGAGGAGCAGGCGCGCAAGTGGGTGTTGGCGCATTCTGGTGCCTGTGATACAATGATTGAAACTTTAGAACAAGCCGTTCAGCTCTGAGTCGATCTGCTGGATGATTTCTCCGAGGTCTTCAGGATTCTCGGGAAACTTATTTTTATCCACATTGACAATGAGAATCTTCCCTTTGTCGTAGGTGTTGATCCAGGCTTCATAGCGCTCATTCAATCGTCTTAAGTAATCGATGCGAATGCTGTTTTCGTATTCTCTTCCGCGTTTCTGGATATGATCTACCAAAGTTGGGACAGAGGCGCGTAGGTAAATGAGCAGATCTGGCGGTTGAAGGTGTTTTTCCATCAGTTCGAAGAGGCCTTTATAGCTCTCGTAGTCGCGCGCTGTCATCAGGCCCATAGCATGCAAGTTGGGCGCAAAAATGTGGGCATCTTCGTAAATGGTACGATCTTGAATAACGTTTAAACCTTCTTCGCGTACAGCCGTTACTTGAGCAAAGCGTGAGCGTAAGAAATAGATCTGCAAGTTGAAACTCCAACGTTGCATTTCTTCATAGAAGTCGTCTAAATAAGGATTGTCGTCTACATCTTCGTAATGTGGCTGGTAATTGTAGTGTTTAGCTAACAACTCCGTTAAAGTTGTTTTACCTGAACCAATATTTCCTGCGATTGCTATGTGCATGCTCATTAAATTTGTACACGCAAAGTAATAAAAGTACCTCAAGCATTCCACTGAAATATGAAAATTGAATTGGTAAAAGAGCAGATTGAAGCATCTAGACAAGAATTAGTCGCTCACCCGGCCTTCCAATGGGTCAATACAGTTCCGCGGGCACGTCATTTTATGGAGGCACATGTATGGGCCGTTTGGGATTTCATGGTACTGTTAAAATCGTTGCAGCGCGAATTAACGTGTGTCGAACCGTTTTGGATTCCCAAGGGTGATCCAGCGGTACGTCGACTTATTAATGAGATTGTACACGGTGAAGAGAGCGATGTCGATCAAGAGGGCAATGCAACGAGCCACTTTGAATTGTACCTGCGAGCAATGGCAGAGGCGGGCGCAGATATTAAGCCCATTTCAAATTTTATCGAAGCGCTAGGGCGAGGTGAAGCACCTATGGAGGCTTTAGCGGCTAGCGATGCGCCTGCAAGTGCAAAAGCTTTTGTACGCCAAACGCTGGAAGCAGTTGCCCGCGGTGAGGTTTCAGAAATTGCAGCGGTATTTACATTCGGACGCGAAGACTTGATTCCAGACATGTTTATTGAAATTGTCCGTTACCTCAAAGCAACGTTCCCTGATGAATTGGGCTTGTTCGCTTATTATTTAGAGCGTCACATTGAGGTGGATGGTGACTTACACGGGCACCTTGCCGAGCAGATGGTTGAATTGCTCTGTGGTAATGACGCGACAAAATGGGACCAAGCAGCATTGGCGTCAAAGGCCGCATTGCAGTCGAGAATAGATCTTTGGACCGCGGTTATGGCTGAGTTTGAAGCGAAGCATTTAGCGCTAGAAACTGCTCGATAAGAGAGCGGTTGTTACTGAGACGGGGGACTTTATTCTGTCCACCTAACTTGCCTTTTTCTTTAAGCCATTGATGAAATAAACCACGCTCTGCGGCGATAATGCGCGGCAGTTCCAGGACGAGATCGTATTTGCGTTTCGCCTGGTAATCTGAATTTTGACTTTGTAGATTTAGGTCCAATGCTATTTTGAACGCCTCCAAATCGGCCGGGGCTTGCTCAAATTCAATGAGCCATTGGTGCGCACCTGTAGTCTCATTATTCATGTAGCAGGGCGCCGCATGGAAATCGATTACGCGACATTCCATCGCTTCACAAGTGGCTTGAAGCGCATATTCAGCATCCGTAACAATCACCTCTTCGCCAAAGGCATTAATAAAGTGTTCGGTACGTCCACTAACCTTCACACGAAAGGGCTTTTTGGACACGAATTTTACGGTATCTCCTAAAATATAGCGCCAAAGACCACCATTTGTGGTAATGACTATGGCGTAGTCGGTGTCCAATTCAACGTCTTCTAACAGTAAGGTCTTACTGGCCGTGCCGTTAAAAGTGTCGAGGGGGATAAATTCGTAATAAATCCCATTATTCAGCAGGAGCAACATACCGTCTATACTGGGGTCGTCCTGAACCGCGAAAAATCCTTCAGAGGCATTGTAGTTTTCCATGAATGTGACCTGAGTGCCGGGCATTAATTCTCGGAATTGTTGTTCGTAAGGGGCGAAGTTGACACCGCCGTGTGCGAAGAGTTCTAAATTCGGCCAAACTTCCAATAAATTTGATTTGCCTGTACGCTCCAATACTTTTTTAAAGAGCACTAAAAACCAGCTGCTTACGCCCCATAGTGAAGTGATATTTTGGGTAATGGCTTCGTCGATAATGGCTTCTAATTTTTCTTCCCAATCGCTCAATAGCGCTGTTTCATGGCTTGGTGCACTGCGTAATTCCGCCCAAAGCGGGATGTTCTGTATTAAAATGGCGCTGAGGTCGCCGCTCTGTCCTTTGCCCTCCTGTTGAATTTGGGTAGATCCACCTAAGCGCAGTCCCAAGCCTTCGAAGATTTTCGTTTCAGGGACGGCGTTGCAGTAGAGCGCGAGCTCGAATCGGCCACCAGAGAAGTGACATTCTTCTATACTTTCTTTTGAAACAGGGAGGTATTTTGATACCCCAGAGGTAGTGCCAGAGCTCTTTGCAAACCACTCGATTTTGCCCGGCCACAAAATGTCGGTCTGGCCGTCACGCATTTTTTCGATATAGGGTTTAAGCGCAGCATAGCTGGACAAAGGGACCAATTTTGAAAAAATCTCACGATCGCTAATATGCTCAAAATGATGCAGCTGCCCGTAAGTGGTGTTTTGTGCTTTGCTTACAAGGCCACGAAGCAGTTGTTCTTGCGTCTCAATAGGGGCCTCGCTAAAGGCAAAGATTTCCTCCACACGCTTGCGTATGTTTTGGCGAATAACTTTATTGACCCAAGTATAAATCATGGCAAGGCTTCTATTTCAGTTGCGCTGTGTACCTTCACAAGAATTAAAATTAAACTAAAAATGCAGTACCACGGCGCACTCCATAAAATGTCTACGCAATACGGGTCTACCGTTCGTTACACCCTTAAAGTGGGCGGTGATTTACTGCTGATGAATGCATTGATTGGTCGTGAATTTTCTGCAACTTTTTTGGGCGAGCACATTTGTTTCTGTGGCCAATTGGTTCCTGAGGTCTACCGTCAAAACTTTTGTCGTGAGTGTTTTTTTACAAAGCCTGAGGCGTCGCCCACCATTATGAAACCGGAATTAAGTAAGGCCCATTTGGGCATTGCAGAGCGGGATTTGGAGTTTGAGCAGCGACTGCAATTGCAGCCGCATTTTGTTTACCTCGCTAAAACAGACCGCATCAAAGTTGGTGTAACGCGGGGTACGCAACGCCCTTACCGCTGGATGGATCAGGGTGCCGCTGAAGCGGCCGTATTGCTCGAATTACCCAACCGATATTTGGCGGGAGAGGCGGAGGTTGCCCTGAAGGAGTATTTTACAGATAAAACCTCTTGGCAAGCCATGCTGCGTAATGATCCTTGCAGTGATGCTTTGGAAGATGCCTGGCACCATGCTTTGGAAGTACTGCCGCAATCGCTGAAGCAGTATGCTGTAGATGGCCCTGAAGTGTGGTCCATGAACTACCCGATCGCAGAACAATTGCTTAAAATTAAGAGCCTAAGTTTTAAAGAAAAAGGCGACACCTTCTCTGGAAAATTATTGGGTATTCGCGGTCAATATTTAATGCTTGAAAATGGCGTATTCAACGTCCGTGCGCATCACGGCCATCGTGTAGATCTCGAAATTCGCTAATTACAGTTCTATCTCTTCGCCCAGACCCAGTTTAAAATAACGGCGTGCCCACCACATAAAGGCGTAGATCAATACGGTATCGAAGGCAGCTGCTGTTGCTTTAAACAGCCAGCCGTCCCAGATGTAGTCTGCCATTGTGCCGAAGGGTAGGGTGCCGACAAACAGTACAAAGACGACAAGTGTAGTATCCACTAATTGGCTCGCGAGGGTGGAAAAATTATTGCGGACCCAGAGCATTTTTCCACCAGTGATTTTTTTCCAAAAGTGAAACAGTCGAACATCGATCAACTGAGCTGCGAGGTAGGCAAACATGGAAGCCGCAATGACGCGCCAAGCATTTTGAAAAACGTTGTTATAGGTTTCGTCTGAAACCGGTGAGGAATTTATGGCTGGGAATTGGGCGCCTAGCCACAAAACAAACAATACGAAAATGCTGGCTACCAGGCCAGATAATACTACTTGAGTGGTTCTTTTTTGTCCATACAGCTCACTCAGAATGTCTGTAATCAAAAAGGTTAATGGATAGGGCAAAACGCCAGCGCTGATGGTAAAGACCTTGAACCCCAGGTCGACGCTGATAAATTTATTCGCGATGAGGTTACACGTTATGAGGGCGGCTATAAATAGCGCTCCTAAAACGTAATAAAGTCGTTCAGCGGTGGCTTTTTTCTCCTTCGTCATAAGTTCATGAAAATGGGGTTAAGTCGGGCCTGCATACCTGGATTTTTGGCCAGAAACCACAGTTCTTCGAGGGCTTCATTTTGAAGAAAATTCGGTGTAGTAGCTTTCGAGCGTACGGCGCCGAAGGACTTCAAATATTTTTCGATACCTAGTTCTACTGCGGGCAATTCATAGGTTTGATACGATTCTATGCCAGCCTGCTTTGCAGCGTATGCTAGTGCTTCGTTCATTCCACCTTCATAATCCGCAAGGGCATTGTCTACTGCATCCTTACCCGTCCAAACGCGACCGCCACAAAGCGGCAGTAGGTAGTCCGTTTCCATGGAGCGGCCACGCGCGACTTTACCCGTAAAATCAGCATAGCCGCGATCGATCATGCGTTGGAGGATCGCGTATTGGGCAGAGTCTGGATGCTTCGCGAGGTTTGGGAAGTTCGCCATAGGGTGCGTTTGTACTTCCTCCACTGCTAAGCCTAGGGTTTGAGTCATTAATTCTTCTGCGGTGAAGAGGCTCATGAAAATTCCAATGCTACCGGTGATGGTTGTGCTGTTCGTGAATATGGCATCTGCGTTACAGCTGATGTAGTAACCGCCGGAGGCTGCGTAATTCCCTTGACTCACAATCAACGGTTTTTCAATGCTTTCGATGGTGTGGTGAATAATGTCAGACGTTAAAGCGCTTCCGCCGGGGCTGTTCACGCGCAGGACAATGGCTTTAACCTTGTCGTTTTTTTCTGCTTTGCGCAGCGCTTTGACGATGTTTTCTGTACCGATAGTAGTTTCGTCACCTGACCCGTTTCCAATAGACCCGTTAGCATAGACAATGGCGATGCGGTCTTTAGAGCGCGAGGCCGGGAGTTGTGCGGCATAATCGGACCAATTCAGCAGTTCGTATTGCTCTTTGAAGTGCTTCATGACGTCCTCGCGATACCCTAATGCATCCACCAGTCCGGCTTCCAGGGTTGCATCTGCATCCATACCAATAAAGCGCTCTGCGGCATCGTCCAACGTTTCCCGTTGAATGCCTTTGGCCTCAAAATTCAGCCCTATAAAGTCCCAAAACTGGGTGATAAGGTGGGTCAATTGAAGACGGTTTTCATCGCTCATTTCGCTGGCGATGAACGGCTCTACGGCGCTTTTAAATTTGTTTCCCGTACCGCGTACAACAAGAGGCTCTATACCGAATTTGTCAAAAAACGTCTTGTAATAGGTGCTGGTTGTTCCAATACCACGCAATTCAAAGATGCCGCCTGGGTGCAGGATAGTAGAATCGGCCAAAGCACTTAGTGCAGCTCCTTTTTGCGTGTAGTATTCGCCGTAAGAATAAATGGGTTTTCCGTTGGCTGCTTTGAATGCATTCAAATGATCAGTTAGCTCTTCGAGCAATCCATAACCGGCTCCAAAAGCACCTTGATCAAGGAGAATGCCCTGAATGCGATCGTCTTCTGCGGCATAGGCTAAACCTTCCCGAAGTTGATTCAGTCCTAAGGCTTCTGGGGCGTCCATCCCCAGCAAAACGGCGTTTAAACCGTTCAACGGATCTTCGATGGCTCGTTCCTCCAAGCTTCCAGAAAGTTTAATGCGCAATAGCGTGTTCTCTGCTACCTTTGGCACGGGACTTTCGCTCGTTACGCTAGCTACAACGAGCAAGCCGAACAAAAATAATACGGAGGCGATGAGTGCCGTTAGAACGGCGAGTACTGTACTGAAAAAAGATTTCATGAAGGAGGTATTAATCTTATTGGGAACGAATTTAGGTGATAAGCGTGAAAACCTTGCCAAAGCCATCGAATCTATTGGCCGATTTGGGAAAATAGACACTACTAGTTCGTTCTACGAGAGCCCCGCTTGGGGTTATGAAAGTGCTGCTTCTTATTTGAACCAAGTGCTGCTACTGCATACGGCGATTGAACCGGAGTTGTTGATGCAGGGGTTGTTGGCGGTGGAGCAGGAGTTGGGTCGCGAACGTTTGGCTGAAGGCTATGCAGACCGATTAATTGATATTGATATACTCTCTATCGACCGACTTGTACAGCAAACGGCGCTACTTGAGCTGCCCCATCCGCGCATGCATTTGCGCAGATTTACGCTTCTGCCGCTTCAAGAGGTTCATCCAGATTGGATCCATCCCATTTTAGGCCAGTCGGTATCGGCGCTGCTTGAAGTTTGTCCAGATATGGCCGTACCCCGTAAACTTATTTAGTTAATTTTCGATGTAGATCGAAGATGGCCAATCCGGCACTAACGCTGACATTGAGGCTGTGTTTGGTGCCAAATTGGATGATTTCAACCACATCGTCGCAGGCATCTACAACGTCCTGCGCAACGCCAATCACCTCGTGGCCTAAGACCAGGGCAGTAGGTGCTTCCGGTGCATAGTCTCTTAAGTCGATACTATTTTCAGCTTGCTCAAGGGCTGCGATACGGTACCCTTCTGACTTTAATTGCTTTAGGCAACTCAGCGTGTTTTCGTGTTGCGTCCACGGCACACTTTCCGTCGCACCGAGCGCAGTTTTTTCGATCTCTGGATGACCGGGAATGGGGCTAAGTCCGCAGAGGTGAATGTGGGCCACTCGAAAGCAGTCGGCAGTGCGAAAGAGACTGCCAATGTTGTGCATGGAACGTATGTTATCGCTGACAATGACAAGCGGTGTTTTTTCCGCTTTTTTGTAGTCTTCGGGAGATAATCGGCCCAATTCACTGTTTCTAAGTTTTCTCATCGCTCGGAAGCCCTTACATTTGAAGTTCCGACAGTTGCGTTGGAACGAGAATACAAAGTAAGGGTAAATGGCCAAAAAACCGGCAAAGAAGCAGACGCCAATGATGCGTCAATACGATGAAATTAAAGCGAAACATCCAGAAGCGATGTTGCTATTTCGCGTGGGTGACTTCTATGAAACTTTTGGTAGCGATGCGGAAAAAGCGTCAAAAACATTGGACATCATTCTCACAAAACGCTCCAATGGATCGGCTTCAGAAGTGGCGTTGGCAGGTTTTCCACACCATGCATTGCAGACGTATTTGCCAAAATTGGTCAAAGGCGGTCACCGCGTTGCCATTGTGGACCAGCTTGAAGATCCCAAAACGGTAAAGGGTCTGGTCAAAAGAGGGGTGACGGACATGATAACGCCTGGAATCAACCTAAATAACGATCTACTCAGCGGTAAAGAGCACAATTACCTTGCGGCATTATACCCGCCTTCGAAAGGGCAATGGGGGCTTTCCATCGTAGATGTTTCAACAGGAACTTTTCATTACGCGCAGGGCACCGAACAAGCCATTTTGAATGCATTGAGCACCTATGCGCCCAAAGAAGTGATTCACCCGAAAGATATGCCAAGGGACTTACGCTTAGCGTTGGACCGCGATTATTATTTGTTTGGTGTTGATGCTTGGGCTTGGGAAACCAATTATACCGCGGAACAACTCACCGCTCATTTTAAGACGCAAGGGCTGGCTGGATATGGCCTTGCTCAAGGCGATGCAGGAGCGGTTGCTGCTGGTGCAATCCTTCACCACCTCAAGCGCTCTGAAATGGCAAATCTAAACCACATCACCACGCTTTCTCGCGTGTCGTTGGAGGATTTTATGTGGTTGGACGGCTTTACGGTACAGAACCTCGAACTCTTTTATCCGAGCAGTCCCGGTGGAGTAAGCACCTTAGATATTATTGATCAGACCGGTACACCTATGGGTGGCCGATTATTGCGGACTTGGATGAGTCTTCCGCTCTTGAGTATAGATCAAATCACTGCCCGCCACGAGGCTGTCAGTCAGCTGCTGGAAATGCCTGAAGTTCGCGAGCAGTTGCGCGCTGTGCTCCATGGACTTCCTGATATGGAGCGTTTGTGCAGTCGCGTTTCAACAGGACGTATTTCACCTAAAGAATTGGCCCGATTACGCCTAGCACTCGACACCGTCGCTGAGGTTTGGACCTTGGTGCAATCGAATGTTCTCGATGTGCCGGAACAAGCACCCGCCTTGGTGCCCGAACTGCGCGATACATTGCGCGAGGCTTTGGTCGAAGATCCTGTTGTGATTATCGGCAAAGGCGAAAGTATCCGCAGTAGTTACGATGAAGAATTGACCCGATTACGCGGGTTGTTGAATGATGCAACCGGCACGCTTGAAGCCATTCGTGCTCGGGAAGCAGAAGCCGCCGGCATCCCGTCGTTAAAATTGGCCTTTAATAACGTCTTTGGGTATTACCTAGAAGTACGCAATTCACATAAAGACAAGGTCCCAGAAGAGTGGCACCGCAAGCAGACGTTGGTCAATGCAGAGCGCTACATCACCGATGAATTGAAGAAATTCGAAGTCGAGGTGTTGGGTGCTGAAGAAAAAATAAAAGCCATTGAAACGCGACTGTTTGAGGCCTTAGTAGCACAGGTTGCGGGGCAAGTTTCAACGTTATTGCACAGTGCACGTTGGGTAGCGACATTGGATGTGCTGCTCGGATTTTCTGAAGTAGCATTGAAATACGATTACGTTCGCCCCACATTTACCGAAGACCAGAAGTTGGAAATTTCAAAAGGACGCCATCCGGTCATTGAGCAGGTCTTGCCGGAGGGTCAACCGTATATTGCGAATTCCATAGAAATGGATGCCGAAGCTACTGCCATTGCCATGATCACCGGTCCCAACATGAGCGGTAAGAGTGCGCTCTTGCGTCAGACCGCACTGATTCAAATTCTTGCACAAATGGGCGCTTTTGTTCCCGCGAAGTCTGCCCGATTGCCTATCATGGATCGGCTGTTTGTTCGCGTGGGCGCCTCTGACAACCTGAGTAAGGGAGAAAGTACATTCATGGTCGAGATGAATGAAACCGCCACTATTTTGAACAACATCAGCCCAAGGAGCTTGGTGATTTTAGATGAGATTGGCCGGGGCACCTCTACGTTTGATGGCGTCAGCATCGCGTGGGGAATCGCCGAGTTTTTACACCAGCATCCCGCAAAGCCATTGGTGCTTTTTGCGACCCATTACCACGAGCTCAATGAAATGGCGCGGGATTTTTCCAAGGTGCGCAATTACCATGTTGCTGCAGAAGAGCACAAAGACACCATTGTATTTACACGTCAGTTGAAGCCCGGTGGCACCGCGCATTCCTTTGGTTTGCATGTAGCTAAGTTAGCAGGCATTCCGGGGTATGTTGTACACCGCGCTTCACAAGTTTTAGGCGCTTTAGAAGCACAGCGATCTTCTGAAAATCAGTCCGAAGGTGTCGCGGAAAGTGGCCAACTGAACTTCTTCTCTTTGGACCGCCCAGAACTTGAAGAGGTTGCAGATGAACTCATTGGGTTAAATTTAGATGAACTCAAGCCGATAGAGGCTTTGATGCTTCTCCACACCCTAAAAGAAAAAGTTTCGAAAAAATAGCAGGCAATATTGCAAGTAATAATTACTGCTGTATATTTGCCGTCCCGAACGCGAAAGTAGCTCAGCTGGTAGAGCACGACCTTGCCAAGGTCGGGGTCGCGGGTTCGAATCCCGTCTTTCGCTCGAAGACCCTCCTGCACGGGAGGGTTTTTTGTTGGAGCCCCGGTGGTGGAATTGGTAGACACGCCGGACTTAAAATCCTGTGGACAGTAATGTCCGTGCCGGTTCGATCCCGGCCCGGGGCACTCTAAAACCCATTCGTTCGCGGATGGGTTTTTTTGTTGATTTCTCAGTGAATAACCCGTTGGTTCTTTGCGTGGTAATTCGGTCCGGCAAAGCCATCTTTGTTACATGCAGCAATACCACGATCTTGTTAAACGCGTACTGAAAGAAGGCGTGCAAAAAGGAGACCGCACAGGTACCGGGACACTAAGTGTTTTTGGTCATCAGATGCGCTTTAATCTCCAGGAAGGCTTTCCCTTATTAACCACAAAAAAGGTGCATGTAAAAAGCATCTTGCACGAACTTTTGTGGTTCTTACAGGGTTCCACGAACATTGAATATTTGACCCAAAATAAGGTTCGCATTTGGGACGATTGGCCCTTTGCAGCGTATAAGACTAGTGCCGATTTTGAGGGCGAAGATATTCGCGCTTTCGCGGAACGCGTCGCTACCGATAAAGCGTTCGCTGCAAAGTGGGGGGAATTGGGTCCAGTGTATGGGTACCAGTGGCGTTCTTGGCCAGCACCGAATGGTGGAGCTGTGGACCAGATTCAGCAGGTTATCGATCAAATCAAAAACAATCCGAACAGCCGCCGCATCATCGTAAATGCATGGAACGTAGGTTTTGTAGATCAAATGGCTTTGCCGCCTTGTCATGCATTCTTTCAATTTTACGTTGCTGACGGTAAGCTCTCTTGCCAATTGTACCAGCGCAGTGCAGACATCTTCCTGGGTGTACCTTTTAATATCGCCTCGTATGCGTACCTCGTGCACATGGTGGCGCAGGTTTGTAATCTTGAAGTTGGCGATTTTGTTCACACCTTAGGTGATGCTCATATTTACAACAACCACATTGAGCAAGTAGAATTGCAGTTGACTCGGGATTTTCGTGCGCTGCCTCAATTAAAATTGAACCCTGCGGTGACAAACATCTTTGATTTCACCTACGACGACTTCGAAATCGTCGGATATGATCCGCATCCGCACATTGCGGGTAAAGTTGCTGTGTAATGGTATTGAAAGCAATCGTCGCCTATGGCGAAAATCGTGTCATTGGTAAAGACAACGACCTCATCTGGCATTTACCGGACGATCTAAAACACTTTAAGCGTCATACTGCGGGGAAAACCATCATCATGGGCCGCAAGACCTGGGACAGTTTAGGCGGTCGGCCCTTGCCAAAACGTCGTCATATCGTGATCAGTAGACAAGCGGATTTCAAGGCTGAGGGATGTGAGTCTGTACAAAGTCTTGAAGCAGCCTTGGCGTTGGTGAAAGATGAAGCCGATGCGTTTATCGTGGGCGGTGCGCAGATTTATGAATTGGCCCTCCCGTACCTCGACATTCTTGAAATTACTGTTGTGCATGCTGCGTTTGAAGGGCATGCCTATTTCCCAGATTGGGATAAAGAGCCGTTCGAGCTTACCACATCGGTGCACCATTTAGCCGATGAAAACCACGAATATTCCTTTACCTTCGAGACTTGGAAACGCAAGGCATAAGCCTTTAAGTATAAACCCCAGAGCATGAAAAAAGTATTGTTAGCGTTGCCGTTAGTCATAGCGGCTTGTACAGCTCCAGAGCAAACCTCAGTTACAGACGCATTTAATGTCAATTATTTAGATACTTCGGTCGCACCTTGCGAGGATTTTTTCCAACATACCGCAGGCGGATGGATCGATGAAAACCCGATCCCGGAAACCGAAACCCGTTGGGGAAGATTCAATGAATTGATTGAGACCAACAAACACCGACTAAAGACCATCCTCGAAGAAGTCAGTGCAGGAACCTATGAAAAAGGTACGGATGAACAGTTGATCGGTGACCTCTTTGCCAGTGCCATGGACAGTCTAGCACGAAACGAAGCAGGATTAACCCCATTAATGCCTTACCTCGAAGAAGTTGCTGGTGTCGCTTCTTTAGAGGAACTTTTTAGGTTGATGGGCGAGAATAAGTATAACGGAATTGGTGCTCCACTTTCCATGTACGTGAGTACAGATGCTAAAAATTCCTCAGCGCATGCGTTATATGTTGGTCAAAGTGGTATTGGATTGCCGGACCGCGATTACTATTTAAAAGAAGATAGTGCAAGCTTAGTGCTTCAACAGCAGTACCGCGACCATATCGCCAAAGTTTCGGCGTTAGTGGGAAAAGAGTGGGATGTGGATGCTATTTACAACCTAGAGAAGGCCATAGCTCAGGCCATGAAGAGCCGCGTGGAAATGCGTAACTCTGTAGCGCGTTACAATCCTATGACGCTTGAGCAGTGGCAGTCACTTGCGCCGAACATGCCTATCACGGCTTATGTAGATGCCGTCGGTGTGCGCGCAGATACGTTGATCAATTCTGCCCCAGAGTTCTTTAGCAGGTTCAATGAAGCTTGCGCGAAATCGGGCTTAGAAACTTGGAAGCAATATTACCAGTGGCACGTGGCAGATGCAGCAGCGAATATTTTAAACGATGAATTTGAAACGCTAAACTTTGAATTCTACAGCAAAGTTCTACGTGGAGTGCCAAAGATGAATCCACGTTGGAAGCGTGCACAAGGCGCCGTAGGTTCCCTAGGGGACCAATTAGGCCATCTTTACGCAGACCGTTATTTCCCTGAAGAAAGTAAAGCACAGGTTGAAGCTATGGTGGAAGATCTACGCGCGGCTTTCCGCGACCGTATTAATGGTTTAACGTGGATGAGCGACACGACGAAGGAGAAGGCCTTGGCAAAATTGGATGCCTTTACCTATAAAATAGGATACCCTGACAAGTGGGAAGACCTTTCTGATCTTGACCTTTCTCGAGCCAGCTATTTTGAAAATAGCAAGTCCCTTTCCGAGTACTTCACAAAAGAAAATCTTTCTAAGCTTGATGAGCCTGTAGATAAAGATGAATGGGGCATGGGTGCACACATTGTCAATGCCTATTACAACCCTCTCAACAATGAAATCGTCTTCCCTGCAGGAATATTACAGCCGCCATTCTTTAACCCGGATGCTGATGATGCCATCAACTACGGTGCGATCGGTGGTGTGATTGGTCATGAGTTTTCACATGGGTTTGATGATCAAGGTGCGAACTATGGCGCAGATGGTAACTTAGAAAATTGGTGGACCGCTGGCGACAAGAAACGCTTTGATGAATTGACCACAAAATTGGCCGAACAATACGATGCATACGAAGTATTGCCAGGAGTGAACGTAAACGGTCGATTGACCTTGGGTGAGAACATCGCAGATTTGGGCGGTTTGACCTTAGCCTATCATGCGTATTTAAAGCACCGCGGTGATAATGAGGTGGCGCCCATTGATGGATTTACGGACAAGCAGCGCATCTTCTTGGGGTGGGCACAGGTTTGGCAAATGCACGGTCGCGAAGAATATTTGAAGAACCAAGTCGTTACTGATCCACACAGTCCTGGTAAATTCAGGGTGAACGGACCTATGAGCAATATGCCTGAATTCGTAGAGGCCTTCGGTGGCGTGTGTACGAATAGCGGACTCGCTAAGGCAAAGGAGGATCAAATCATCATTTGGTAAACTGTGATATTAGTTCCGCTGCATTGATTTAAGCGGCCTTACTTTTGAAGTCAAATACAATCATTATGACAATTAACGAAGCAATCAATCACCCAGAAGCAACATTAATAGATGTGCGTACTCCAGGAGAAGTAGCTATGGAAACTGTTCCAGGCGCTGTAAATATTCCCTTAGACGAAGTACCTACCCGCTGGGAAGAGTTTGAATCAATGAGCCGTCCCCTTGTGTTATTCTGTCGTTCAGGAAACCGTTCGGGACAAGCACTTATGTTCTTAGCTTCTAAGGGTATAGAGGATGGAATGAATGGCGGCGGTGCATCTGACGTTATGATTCATAAAATGTAATGAACATGAGCGCTAGATCGGTACCCATGACTTTAGTCGCCCTGCTCTTTTGGGGAGGGGCTGTGAGCTGTCAATCGAAGCCAGAGACAGCTGCGCCAGCCGTTCAGTCGGAAGGTGTAGTGAACGCTGATGTGAATGTAGCTGCTTTTGCGGCGCTCATAGATACGGCGGAAACAGGTCTATTGCTTGATGTTCGTACGGACAGAGAGTTTGCTATGGGTCATATTCGCGGGGCTGCACAAATTGACTTTTACCGCGACGATTTTCAAGCGGAATTAGCTAAACTAGACCCGAATGTGCCGGTCTATGTGTATTGCAGAAGCGGAAATCGCTCCGGGCAAGCGGCAAAAATGATGAAGTCCATGGGGTTCAAAACGGTATATAATCTAGAGGGTGGAATGGGCGCTTGGGCCCGCAAACAACCCATCGAGAAATAACCAAACTATGGCGAGCTTTAAAGAAATTGTCGGCAGTTCGAAGCCAACCTTAATTGACTTTTTTGCGGAATGGTGCGGTCCATGTAAGATGATGGCACCTATTCTCAAAGAGCTTGCAGATGAAATGGGAGATTCGGTCACGATTTTAAAGGTTGATGTGGATAAAAACCAGCAATTGGCTGAAGCCTTGCGTATTCAAGGTGTTCCTACGTTGACTTTGTTTCAGTCCGGAGAAATGATTTGGCGACAAAGCGGTGTTTTGCCTGCATACCAATTGGCCCAAATCATTCGCGAGAAGGCATCTATACAGGCGTAGTGAGAGCAACACACAGAATTTTGCCTGCGCTAGTAGCGGTTTTTATGCTCACCTCGTGTGGGTTGAGTTTGTCACTGAAAGAAGAAGTTACCGCGGCTCCAGATTATACGTCGCTTGAAGCCTGGGCAAGTCATCCGGAATTTGCAGATTATTCTGATAGTTCAATAGCCAATCAACAAGCGAACCAATTCGGTGTTCCCGTATTTTTCGTCTACCCAACGGTTCATTTTCCGGAAAAAGGTGGAAGTTGGAGTGCCGATATTTCAGACCCCGAGTACCAAGCGTCTGTAATCACGCCTATTAAATATCAGGCGCCCGCCTTCAATGTGGCAGGGCCAGTTTTTACGCCGTATTACCGTCAAGCCGCCTATCAAGTTTATAATGTAGCCCCAAATCCGACGACGGCACGTGCTTACCACATCGCATATGAAGATGTTAAAGCGGCTTTTGATCAATTTTTAGTGGAAATCGGTCCAGGTACTCCATTTTTATTGGCAGGACACAGTCAGGGTGCAGATCACCTCGAGCATTTAATCAACAGTCACTTAACTTCAGCACATCTGGACCGATTAGTTGTAGCCTATTTAGTAGGTATGCCAATTGACCAATGCAAAATTGCTATACCTATTTGTAGGGACGAAACCCAGACCGGCTGTTTTTGTTCTTGGCGAACCTATGCTGAGGGTGCAACGGTTAAAAATAAATTGGATGAAAATTGTATTGGGGTGACCAATCCTATTTTATGGAATACGAGCGAAGAACGAGCCGAATCCAATCAAAATTTAGGCGCCTTCGTGCGCTATGGCGAACCACTTATTTCCGGCATCACAGGCGCGCGTATTGAGAATGGGGTGGTCTATGCTCAACGACCGCACTTTCCAGGAAGCTGGTTGATCAGAACGAAGAACTATCACAGGGGTGATATCAATCTATATTTCGCTTCTATTCAGGAGAATTTACGTCGTCGACTTTTACTGTATCTGCGGGAACATCCTGAGGCAGTTCAATAGGGTACCAAGGCACCTGGGTTTTGACAACAAACGCATCGGGATAAAGAAGCCTCCATTCCACCAAAGCTCGCTGAGCGCTGCCTATATCAGGGAATGAACCTATTTGTATTTTAAAGTTGGGTGCGAGGTAAACCAAGCGAACGGCGTCGAATTTCCCTCTGGCAATTATTTCACCTTTTAATTTGTTTGCACCCGCCCGATTTCCACTGAAAAGCTGAATGGTGTAGCCTTCAAAAAATTCACCTTGTTCCTCAATGATATAATGCGCGTAGGCACCATCTAAATCACGGGAAATATCAAGCGTATCGTTCATGCGTGGCTCCGCCATTTTCGCACTAGAAAATAGTGGCATTGCATTGATAGTGAATAGGATAAGAAACAACTTACGGAGCATAGTAGCGAGCCTTATATTTTTCAAAAGTACTGTTGCGCGGTCCCAAACAGGCGAATGGTCATCATCAACCTTTAATTTAGAACGAATTTAAATTATAATTTCCCTTGAATTACAACCTTTTTGTGGCCTCTGCACATTATTTTTGCGCGACACTGAATAGCTATATATAGGCCTCATATGTACACTACCTCAAAATTCAGAAAATTAAGTACCCTTTTGGCGGTGTTTATTTTCTTATTCTCTGCCTCAACCCTGCAAGCCTTCGAGGGCGATGCCAAGAACGGGAAGAAGCTCTTCAAATCAAATTGTGCAAGCTGTCACAAGTTAGACAAGAAACTTGTAGGTCCTGCTTTGACGGGAGTTACAGACAAGTATTCTGAAGAGTGGTTGAAAAAATGGATTCGTAACAACGCAGAACTACGTGCTTCAGGAGATGAAGATGCTATTGCAATCTTCGAAGAGTACAATGGCTCTGTAATGAGTGCATTCCCAACCTTAAGCGATCAAGACATTTTTGACATTCTTCAATACACCATTGAGGGCGATGTTAAACAAGTTCCTCCAGGCGGCGATCTTACCGGCGGAACAACTGTGGTGGTTGAATCGAAGGATTACAGCAAGCAAATCACCTTAGGTTTAGGATTGCTTTTGTTTGTCATGGTGATGCTTCTAGCTCGCATGAAGAATACACTTCGTCTTGTTCAAGGCGAGGATCCCGTATCCATTCTCGATGAGGCGGGTTGGTTCTGGGGCCGTTTGATCAACAACAAGGGTTTTGTTACTGTCGCTACGATTGTAGTAACCGTGTTGTTCCTTAACCAAGCCTATTGGTGGATGAGTGGTATCGGCGTAGAGCAGAACTACCAGCCTGAACAACCCATTGCCTTCTCTCACGCGCTTCATGCTGGCGAGAATCAAGTTGATTGTAACTACTGCCACAGTTCAGCGCGTCATTCAAAGCATTCGGGTATTCCTTCTGCGAACGTATGTATGAACTGTCACATGTACGTTGATGGTTCGGAAATTACCGATGCGTCAGGGAACTTAAAATACGATGGTGAAAGTTCACCAGAAATCGCGAAAATCTATGCGGCTATTGGCTGGGATGGTGAAAATCGCGAATACATTGAAGATTATGAAGAGCGACCCATCAAATGGGTGCGTATTCACAACCTGCCGGATCTTGTCTACTTTAATCACAGCCAGCACGTAAATGTTGGGAAACTAGAGTGCCAAGAATGTCACGGCCCGGTGGAGACGATGGAAGAAATGTACCAGTACTCAGAATTGACGATGGGTTGGTGTATCAATTGTCACCGCGAGACGGAGGTTCAGTTTGAGAAGAACGGTTACTACCAAGACTTCCACGAAGAATTAACAGAAAAGTACCACGGCGAAAAAATCACTGCAGCAAAAATCGGTGGTTTAGAGTGTGGTAAGTGTCACTACTAATAGAAGCACAGCAATGACTGAGAACAACAAATATTGGAGAGGAATTGAGGATCAATCCAATCCTGAACTATCAGAAAAGCTCGCGCAAAACGAATTCTCTAATGAGATTTCGCAGGCGGACTTCTTAGGTAATGACGAGCTTGCTGAAAGCAGCACGTCCCGTCGTGACTTTTTGAAATTCATGGGTTTCTCAACAGCAGCAGCAACGCTCGCAGCTTGTGAGGCGCCAATCGTAGAAAGTATTCCTTACGTGGTTAAGCCTGATAGCTTAACGCCAGGTATTGCGAACTACTATGCCTCGTCACTTTACGACGGATACGATTTCGCCTCTGTTTTGGTAAAAACTCGCGAAGGCCGCCCGATCAAAATTGAACCGAACAACGATGCCATCTTTAACGGTGCGACAAACGCGCGCGTTCAGGCATCTGTTTTGAGCTTATATGATGGTGCACGCATGCACAGTCCTATGATGGATGGGGCAGCCACTTCTTGGAAGGAAGCCATCACTAAAGCACAGTCTTTACTGACAGAAAATAGTGTACTACTAACGAGAACGGTAATTTCTCCAGCATTAAAGAGTGCTATTGCGAAACTGGGATTACGTCATGTTAGTGTTGATGCAGTAAGCCAAAGCAATAGAGCAGATGTCTACGAAGCGCTAACGGGTGTTCGTGGTTTGCCTACAGTTGAATTGGCTAAGGCACGTCTTGTTTTTGCAGTAGGCGCTGATTTCTTAGGAGATTGGGGCGGTGAAAATTTAAACAGCGCTTATGCCGCTGCTCGTAAGCCGGGTAGTGATATGTTGCGCCACATTCAAGCAGAGTCTGGATTGTCTTTATCTGGCGCAAATGCAGATGTACGAATTAAAGCAAAAGTGAGCGAATACGAATCAGTATTGGCTCATGTATATAATAAGGTCGCTAATGCAGTAGGAGTTGCTACAGTATCTGCTCCAGCATTGCGTGAAGACATCAAGCTTTCAGTAGAAGGTGTCGCGAATGAATTAATTGCCGCGGGTTCTGGTTCATTAGTATTGAACGGTTTGAATTCAGCAACAGCTGAGAAATTGGCCGCAAAGACAAATGAATTATTAGCTTCTGAAGCGTTTAACACTTCAAGGTTAGATTTCACTGCATCAGGTTCTGATACCGATTTTGCAGCGTTACTTGAAGATATCAAATCGGGTGACGTAACGAGCGTGGTAACCTTAGATACGAATGTGCTGCACTTCAGTTCAGCAATGGCGTCTTTGGCAGAAAAAGTAAGCTTGGTTAGTATTGCAGATCGATTGGACGAAACAGCTTCTAAAGCTGCAGTTGCATTACCAATGAGCCACTATCTAGAGGCTTGGACAGATGCAGCACCAGCTAGTGGTGTCTATGCAGTTGGTCAGCCGACCATTAGCCCACTTTTCGATAGCAAGAGTGCAGTCGAGATTGTAAATACACTCGCAGGTGGTTCAGAAAGCGCTGTTGAACTCATAAAAGCAAGTGCTACTTCTGAGAACGCATCGAAAGCGTGGAATGCCTTGCTGCACGATGGTTTTGCCGACGTCGCCATAGAAGAAGTTGCTACTGGCACACTGGATATGAGTGATGTTGCTGTAAGTGCGCCATTAAAAGGATTAGAATTCTACACGTATACCAAAGCAGGTATGGGTGCTGGATCAAATGCGAATAACCCATGGACGTACGAATTACCTGATCCGGTAACTCGTTTGTCGTGGGACAACTACGTGGTGATGAGCGCAGCTGATGCAGTCGCCTATGGAGTAGAGGTAAAAGCGCAATCCAACGGTTCAATGAATGGTAATACCATCAACATTACTGTAGATGGTACAACACTTGAAAATGTACCGGTTTGGATTCAGCCCGGTCAGACGCAAGGTAGTATTGGTCTTGCCGTAGGTTTTGGTAGAACGGAAGCGGGTAAAGTTGGTAACAATGTCGGTGTGAATGCAAATTCACTTCTGGCGCCAGCAGTAAGTTACGCGGAGGCTACAGTAGTTGCTACTGAAGTTGAGCACGGTTTCGCTTCGGTCCAATTGGCCCACACCATGATGGGACGTAAGATTGTGAATGAAATCAACTTACCTACGTTCTTATCTGGTAATGCGAAAGAATGGAATGAAAAGCCAACTTTTGAATCTTACAAAGGCCCACTTACTTCTTTTGAGGCGAATTTGTGGGACGATCAAGATCACGAAACTTCGCACATGTGGAACATGTCTATTGACTTGAACTCATGTACAGGTTGTGGTGCTTGTGTCGTTGCCTGTTCACTGGAAAACAACGTTCCTGTGGTGGGTAAGGATGAAGTACGTCGTCACCGTGATATGCACTGGTTGCGTATCGACCGCTACTACTCTTCTGATATGACCAAAGAGGTTGCAGAGGAAGAAGGTGTAGGCGCGATCGAGAAATACGCGAAAATGGAAGTTCCTTCTGAGAGTCCATCAGTAGTATTCCAGCCGGTAATGTGCCAGCATTGTAATCACGCACCTTGTGAGACAGTTTGTCCTGTAGGAGCAACGGTACACTCACGTGAGGGATTGAACCATATGGCTTACAACAGATGTATTGGAACACGTTACTGTGCGAACAACTGTCCTTATAAAGTACGTCGTTTCAACTGGTTTAACTATCAGGTGAACGACAAATTTACAGACGTGAACCCATCACAAGACGACTACGGTAGAATGGTATTGAACCCGGACGTAACGGTTCGTGCTCGTGGTGTCATTGAAAAGTGTTCATTGTGTATTCAGCGTATCCAATTGGGTAAGCTAGAAGCAAAGAAAGACGGAAGACAATTAACCGACGGTGAATTCACTACAGCTTGTGCTCAGGCTTGTGGATCTGGAGCCATTGTTTTCGGAGATGTAAATAACCCTAAGAGTGAAGTAAGTCACCTCAAGCAAGAGGAACGCGCTTACCACCTTCTTGAGGAAGTAGGCACACAGCCTAGCATCTTCTACCAGACTAAAGTTAGAAACAGAGCCTAATAAATTAAGAAAGCGACATGCATTACGAATCGCCTGTTAGAAATCCGCTTATCCTCGGTGACAAGTCTTATTCAGACATCACGAACGATATAGCTAAACCGGTAGAGTCCAAAGCACCACGTTCATGGTGGATTGCCTTCTCTATCGCATTTGTCATGTTCCTTTGGGGTGTAGGATGTATCCTATATACCATCGGCACCGGTATTGGTGTTTGGGGACTGAACAAGACCATTGATTGGGCTTGGGATATTACCAACTTTGTATGGTGGGTAGGTATCGGTCACGCAGGGACATTGATTTCTGCAGTACTCTTACTCTTCCGTCAAAAATGGAGAATGGCCATCAACCGCTCTGCGGAAGCGATGACCATCTTCTCTGTAATCCAGGCGGGTTTATTCCCGTTGATTCACATGGGTCGTATCTGGATGGCGTATTGGGTAATGCCAATTCCAAACCAGTACGGTACGCTATGGGTCAACTTCAACTCGCCTCTTTTATGGGACGTGTTCGCGATTTCTACCTATCTAACAGTAAGTACTGTATTCTGGTATGTAGGTTTGATACCGGATTTTGCAATGATTCGCGACCGTGCAATCAACCCTATCCAAAAGCACATTTATAAACTACTCTCATTTGGTTGGGGTGGTAAAGCAAAGCATTGGCAACGTTTTGAAGAGGTATCTCTTGTGTTGGCTGGTCTTGCAACTCCGCTTGTATTGTCAGTACACACGATCGTATCGATGGACTTTGCTACTTCAGTAATTCCTGGATGGCACACGACCATCTTCCCACCGTATTTCGTAGCAGGTGCGATTTTCTCAGGTTTTGCCATGGTACAGACACTTCTTTTGATCGTGCGTAAAATCTTCAAAATGGAGGATTACATCAACATAGAGCACATCGAGATGATGAATATCGTTATCATGGTTACAGGTTCTATTGTGGGTGTGGCTTACATCACAGAGCTCTTCATCGCTTGGTATTCAGGTGTCGAATATGAGCAATATGCCTTCTTGAATAGGGCTACTGGACCTTACTGGTGGGCGTATTGGGCAATGATGTCGTGTAACGTATTCTCTCCTCAGTTCATGTGGTCGAAGAAATTAAGAACCAATCTCGTATTCACCTTTATCATTTCCATCGTTGTGAATATTGGTATGTGGTTCGAGCGTTTCGTGATTATTGTTACCTCATTACATAGAGATTACTTGCCATCATCTTGGTCAATGTTCTCTCCTACGTTTGTTGACATTGGTATTTTCGTAGGAACCATCGGTTTCTTCTTTGTCTTGTTCCTTTTGTACGCTAGAACGTTCCCTGTAATTGCACAGGCAGAATTAAAGACGATTCTAAAATCTTCTGGCGAAAACTTTAAAAAACACCACGACGAACATGGGGCACACTAAACATAATCCTATCGTACGCGCACTATTTAACGACGACGATGTCGTTTTAGATGCGGTTAAAGATCTCCGTGCAAACGGTTTTAGCGTCAGCGAAGTGTACTCACCATTCCCAATTCACGGTTTGGATGAAGCTTTAGGCCTAAAAAGAACGCGTTTGAGTACAGCGGCATTTTTCTACGGCTTAATCGGTTTGTCTTTTGCTTCTTGGTTGACGTATTACACAATGATTGCCGATTGGCCACAAAATATTGGTGGTAAACCAAACGCATATTGGTTTATAAACATGCCCTCGTTTGTGCCTATTATGTTCGAATTGACGGTATTCTTTGCTGCACACTTGATGTGTTGGTCCTATTTCGCTGTAAACGGATTATATCCGGGCGCCAAAGCACAAAATCCTGATCCTCGTACGACTGACGATCACTTCTTAATGGAAGTTGAGTTGGAAGGCGACGAGGCTGCTTTAACTGCAAAACTTCAGGAATTGGGTGCATTGGAAATTTCAAAATTAGAAGACTAATAATGAAGCGTTTATCTACACTACTACTCTTAGCTTCAGCTGCGTTTTTAGCAAGCTGTAATGCTGATAAGACGACCCCTGGATATACGTACATGGACGATATGTACACCAGTCCTTCATTAGAGACTTACGAGCCTGCGTACCAGTTCGCAAATGGATTGAGTGCTCAGCTCCCAGTGGAAGGAACAGTACCGCGTGGCTACCATCCTTACGAATACAGTAACACAAATGAAGGTTACGATGCTGCTAAAGCTGGGTTATTGATGCCCGAGTCTTTTCTTTCTGAGGATGTATTGAAAGAAGGAAAGGAGTTGTACACCACTTTCTGCGTGAATTGCCACGGCGAAAAGGGCGACGGTAATGGAAATTTGGTGCAGCAGGAAAAAATCCTTGGTGTACCAGCATACAAAGACCGCGACATCACACCTGGTTCTATGTACCATGTGATCATGCACGGTAAAGGAATTATGGGATCGCACGCATCCCAGTTGACGTATGACGAGCGTTGGAAGATTGTTCGTTACGTTGTGAAGCTTAGAGAAGATCAAGAATAAAAACCGCTGAAGAGAATGTTTGAGTTTAGTTCAAAAACAAAACAGTTGGCAATCGCACTTACGGTAGTAGGTGCTATCCTTTGGATCGTTGGATTTGCCTTGAATGGATCTTCTTCTAACGAAGCGGATCATGGGCACAGCAGTCATGCTACTGAGCACCACGCTGATGCAAGTCATGATGACCACGCTGATGCAGGCCACGATGACCACGCTGATGCAAGTCATGATGACCACGCTGATGCAGGCCACGATGACCACGCTGATGCAGGTCACGATGACCACGCTGATGCATCGCACGATGATCATGGCCATGCAGGTAACGATGATTACCCAGGTGAAGCACATGCCGCAATGATTGAGTCTGCACTGGAACACGATGCGCATGCAGCACATGAGGCGCATCAAATTGCGAATCGTCCTTGGAGTGCATTGTATGTGGCAGCGATCTTCTTCCTTGGTTTAGGATTGGGTCAGTTGTTCTTCTTGGGTATTCAATATGTGGCGCAGGCTGGATGGTCAGCAGGATTGTTAAGAGTCATGGAAGCACAGGCATTTGCCATTGTGATTCCATTGATTGTAATCTTAATCATTTCGTTTCTTGGATTTGGACATGTTCATCATATGTTCCACTGGATGGTAGAAGGTATCGATGTACAAGGACACCCAAATTATGATGCAATTATAGCCGAAAAGACAGGCTTCTTAAGCCCTTTATTTTTTAGTATACGCGCCATAGTCTACACTGTAGGTTGGATCTGGGCAGCAAAAATGCTTCGTAAAAATTCATTGTTGTCCGATTCTGGTGACGGTGTAGCGATGTGGAAGAAAAACCGCGGAGTCGCTGCAGCCTTTACAGTATTCTATGCAGTTACTTCTTCAACTTCTGCTTGGGATTTCATCATGAGCATTGATACGCACTGGTTCTCAACCCTCTTTGGTTGGTACACATTTGCGGGAATGTTCGTTAGCTCTTTCGCTGCATTAATTCTTATTACGCTCTATCTCAAGGGCAAAGGACACATGGAGTGGATTAATGAGAACCACATGCATGATCTAGGTAAGTTCATGTTCGCATTCTCGGTATTCTGGACCTACTTATGGTTCTCTCAGTTTATGTTGATCTGGTATGCGGATATCCCGGAAGAGGTTACGTACTACATGCAACGTTTTGATCAATATAAAGTGCCTTTCTTCACCATGCTTACGTTGAACTTCTTACTGCCAGTTTTGGCTGTATTAAGCCGTCCTGCTAAGCGGGTTCCAGGAACAGTAGTTATGGCAGCGTTCTTCGTGCTTGTTGGACACTACATGGATCACTATGTAATGATAATGCCAGGAACGGTAGGCGATCATTACGGATTCGGTTTACTAGAGTTGGGTGCTATCTTATTCTTCACAGGATTGTTTATTATCGTTGTTCTGAGCAGTCTAGCGAAGGCACCTTTATTACATAAGAATCACCCAATGATAACGGAGTCAAAGTACTTCCAACAATAATTCGAAAAAGAGACTTAGATAATGAATACAGTTTCCATCATCGTATTAATCGTACTCGCCGTCCTGACTATTGTTCAGGTGATGCGCATCTCTGAGATTTCCTCATCTATTCAAGGTGGTAAGGATAATCAGGTCAGCGAAAAAGATAATGACACACAGGGCAAGCTACTCCTATTAGTAGGGATGGGCTTTGTTATTAGTGTGTTGGTTATGTATTGGGCTTGGGGCTACCATAGTCTGCCTGCACCTTCATCGGAGCACGGTTCAGAAATTGATAGTTTGTGGAACTTGAGCATGCTCATTATTAATGTTGTGTTCTTTATCGTTCAGCCCATACTATTTTACTTCGGATATAAATACAGAGGAAAAAAAGGCACTAAAGCTGTGTATTACGAGCACAACAATAAGCTAGAGCTTTTTTGGACTGTCGTTCCAGCGCTCTTCCTTGCAGTTCTTATCATTTGGGGTCTTAATGTATGGAGTGGATTAATGATGCCCGAAAATGAAGAAGAACCTATAGTTATTGAACTTTACGCTCAACAATTTAATTGGACCGCGCGTTATAGTGGGGGAGATAACCAATTAGGTTATGCAACAGTGCATGAAATAGCCGGCGCTAATATCGTTGGTGTAGATACGAAAGATGCTTACTCTTCGGATGATATCATTACGAAAGAGTTGCACTTGCCGGTTGGAAAGCCAATTAAATTTGAATTCCGATCACAAGATGTCATTCACTCTGCATTTTTCCCGCATTTTAGGGCGCAAATGAACTGTGTACCGGGTTCAAAAACCTATTTCCAGTTCACACCCACCAAAACCACCGCTGAAATCCGCCAAGATAAGGACGTGAAAAATCACGTTGCTGAAGTGAATGAAATTCGCTTGGCAAAAGGTGAAGACGTCTGGGAGTTTAACTACGTATTGTTGTGTAACAAAATCTGTGGTGCAGCTCATTACAACATGCAAATGGAAATCATCGTTGAAACAGAAGATGAATTCAATGCATGGATCAAGGAACAAAAAACGGTCGCTGAGACTTTGTAATTAAGACGTAATTAAAAAAGCTATGTCAACTACTTCGACAAAAAACGAGCACTTTCAGGATCATTTGATGGAGCACCATCATAAGGAGAATTTCTTCACGAAGTACATCTTTACGATGGACCATAAAATGATTGGTAAGCAGTTTTTGATTACCGGTATGATCATGGGAATTGTGGGTGTTATGATGTCCATGCTCTTCCGATTAGAACTCGCTTATCCAGAACAGAGTTTCCCCATCTTAGAATTCTTCTTGGGTAAATGGGCACCAGATGGTGTGATGGATCCTAACATGTACTTAGCACTGGTTACCATTCATGGTACCATCATGGTATTCTTTGTCCTAACGGCAGGTCTTTCAGGTACATTTTCCAATCTACTTATCCCATTGCAGATTGGTGCACGTGATATGGCTTCAGGTTTCATGAATGCACTTTCGTACTGGTTCTTCTTCTTGAGTTCAGTCGTCATGATCGCTTCATTATTTGTTGAGTCAGGACCTGCTTCAGGAGGTTGGACGGTTTATCCTCCTTTATCTGCGTTGCCTCAGGCCATGCCAGGTTCTGGAACGGGTATGACGCTCTGGTTGATTTCTATGACATTCTTTATCGTTGGTTCTTTGTTGGGATCGCTTAATTACATCGTTACGGTGATAAATATGCGTACTAAAGGGATGAGCATGACAAGATTGCCTTTAACCATATGGGCATTCTTCGTAACGGCGGTATTGGGTGTGCTTTCCTTCCCCGTATTATTGAGTGCAGCATTATTGCTAATGATGGACCGTTTGATCGGTACCTCTTTTTACTTAAGTGATATTTTCATTGGTGGCGAGGTATTAAGCTATAGCGGTGGTTCACCAGTATTGTACCAGCATTTGTTCTGGTTCTTAGGGCACCCAGAGGTGTATATTATCTTATTACCAGCGCTAGGTATTTCATCAGAGGTTATAGCTACCAATTCACGTAAGCCAATCTTTGGCTACCGCGCGATGGTTGGTTCAATTTTAGCCATTGCTTTCTTAAGCTTTATCGTTTGGGGTCACCACATGTTTGTGACAGGGATGAACCCATTCCTTGGTTCTGTATTTACGTTTACCACGTTGTTGATCGCCATTCCTTCTGCGGTAAAGGCGTTTAATTATATCACAACCTTGTGGAAAGGAAATATCCAGTATACACCTGCGATGTTATTTTCAATAGGTCTTGTAAGTACGTTCGTAACGGGCGGTTTAACTGGGGTTATTCTTGGTGATTCAGCGTTAGATATAAACGTTCACGATACCTACTTCGTAGTTGCGCACTTCCACATTGTAATGGGGCTCAGCGCCATCTTTGGTATGTTCGCTGGGGTATACCACTGGTTCCCTAAGATGTACGGCCGCATGATGAACAAATCTATGGGCTACGCGCACTTCTGGTTGACGTTTATTACGGCATACGGAGTATTCTTCCCCATGCACTTCCTAGGTATGGCAGGATTACCACGTCGTTACTACAGCAATACGGCATTCCCAATGTTCGATAATTTGGCCGACATTAATGTTTTGATCACATACTTCGCGATTATTGGAGGTATTGCCCAATTGATCTTTATTTTCAACTTCTTCTACAGCATTTGGAGAGGTCCTAAAGCTTCGCAAAACCCGTGGCGAGCCAACTCATTAGAATGGACAACCCCTGTAGAGCACCTGCACGGCAACTGGCCAGGTGATGTACCTATAGTTTACCGTTGGGCTTACGATTATTCTAAGCCAGGGTACGATGAAGACTTTGTGCCACAGAACGTGCCACTTGCAGAAGGTGAAGAGAGCGGTCACTAGGCCATTCGAGCTTTTTTAAAATTCAAATCCCCTTGCCTTTAGGTAAGGGGATTTTTTGTGGTATTTTGTAGAACCTATGAACGAGCATCTAGACCCTACGGGTGAAAATTTTTCGAATACGGAGCGCGATATTGAACGCAAGCTCCGCCCGTTATCCTTTGACGATTTTACGGGACAGGCTTCCGTGTTAGAAAACTTAAAGATTTTCGTTGAGGCGGCTAAGATGCGTGATGAGGCCATGGATCATGTATTACTTCATGGTCCTCCAGGACTGGGTAAAACTACATTGAGCCATATTATCGCAAACGAGCTTGGCGTTGGTATAAAAATTACTTCGGGACCGGTGCTTGATAAGCCTTCTGATTTGGCGGGTCTACTTACAAACCTTCAAGAGAACGATGTCCTGTTCATAGATGAAATCCACCGTCTATCGCCTGTAATTGAGGAATACCTCTACAGTGCTATGGAGGATTTTAAAATAGATATCATGATTGATTCTGGGCCAAGCGCTAGGAGCGTTCAGATTGCCTTGAATCCATTTACATTGGTCGGCGCGACTACGCGTTCGGGCTTACTTACGGCGCCGCTTAGAGCACGTTTTGGCATCAACGCACGGTTAGAATATTATGACGTTGAGCTACTCACAACCATTGTAGATCGAAGTGCAGAAATCTTGGATGTGAAGACAGAATATGAGGCAGCCATTCGAATTGCAAGCCGTTCTCGTGGAACTCCTCGTATTGCGAATGCCTTATTGCGTAGGGTACGAGATTTTGCCATGGTGAAAGGAAACGGGTCCATCGATGTCGCTATAGCCGAATATGGCTTGAATGCTTTAAACGTTGACAGTCGTGGCCTCGATGAGATGGATAATAAAATCATTTCCGTACTCATCGATAACTTTGCTGGTGGCCCTGTCGGTTTGAGTACGTTGAGCACAGCCATAGGTGAGCAGGCGGAAACCATAGAAGAGGTGTACGAACCGTTTTTGATTAAAGAGGGTTTTATTCTTCGAACGCCACGTGGTCGCATGGTTACAGAAAAGGCCTATCAACATTTAGGCAAAGCCCGTAAAGATTCCGGTGAAACAGGTACCCTTTTTTAATGACTCCAGAAGTAGCTTCAAGGATAATCAAGCGACTTGCGAAGGAACAAGGGTTTTTCGCTTGCGGTATATCAAAGGCTGATTTTCTAGAAGAAGAAGCAACCGGTTTAGAGCGATGGCTTAAAGCCGGTTTTCACGGGGATATGTCTTGGATGGAAAACCATTTCGATGCCCGATTAGACCCACGTAAATTGATGCCTGGGGCTAAATCGGTGGTAAGTGTACTCCTCAACTACTATCCTGCCCAAGAACAAAACGTGGGTGTGCCAAAGATTTCGAAATATGCCTACGGTCGAGACTACCACAAGGTGATTCGCGGTAAACTCAAGCGCATGCTGGAGGGGATTAGAGCCGAAGTAGGGGAGGTCGAAGGCCGGGGATTTGTGGATAGTGCACCCGTGATGGACAGGGCTTGGGCACGCAGAAGCGGCCTGGGATGGATAGGGAAGCACAGTCTGTTGCTTAGCAAGAAGGAGGGGAGTTTCTTTTTTATTGGAGAGTTGATACTCGATTTAGAATTGACCCCTGATGGACAGAGCACGGACCATTGCGGAACATGCACCGCTTGTATTGATGCTTGCCCTACACAAGCCATAGTTGCGCCAACGGTGGTGGATAGCAATAAATGCATCAGTTACCTCACCATAGAGTACAAAAAAGCGCTGCCAACGGACTATCAAGATAAAATGGAGGAATGGGTATACGGCTGTGATGTTTGCCAAGATGTGTGCCCATGGAATAGGTTCTCTAAACCTACTGAAGAACCGGATTTTCAGCTAAGAGAAGCTGTGGCGACCAAAGGTTGGGAAGAATGGGAAGAGGTCACGCACGAACTCTGGGATGAAATAATGAAAGGTTCGGCCATACGCAGAACAGGCTACGAAGGATTCAAACGCAACCTAAAATTTTCTAAAAAGTCCTAGTTGATGGGTACTTCAATCGCCTGAAGGATGCGGTAATTTGTTGGGTTGAAGACGTAAACGACAGCAGCGGTATTTGCTTTGATCCAGCTGGTATTCCAGGTAGCAGTGAAACTTTCAGATAATTCATCGCCAGGAATCATCGGGGAAACACCAAAACTAGTCCCCCAGGTATCTGTAATGAAATCCCGAAGAACATTCATGTGCACGTAATTGCTGTCTCTTGTGTCATCATCCATGAGCTGTGGGCTCACGATATTACTTTCTTTAATTAACACAACAATGGACAGATCATGAAGCAGTTGAGTCTGAGGGAATCCTTCTGCAGTAACTTCTAAAATAGTATCGTTTACAACAGTCGCCGAAGCCTCGAGCGAGATTCGTAGCGTAGAGTCTAAAGCTTCAGAGCTTAATGTTGGCCAGTTCGTATATGGGGACCAGTGTCCATTACCTGACGCGCTCCAGTTCTCGCGATTCACCATGCCAACGGGAAGAAAGTTGGTTCCAAAAAAATTCTGAATGGTTTTTCCTTCAGGGGTAGTAAAATCTGTTGGGTAATCGGCATTCGTATTGGTGAAGTTTCCTGGTCCTGCGTGTATTGCAAGTCCAATGATTCTCGAGCCATAGGCATCGACTAAAGCCTCAATTGCCTTCGACGCTTTAGGACAATTCTTACAACGGTGGCCAGTAAAATCTTCTATGAGTACATTACGCTGTTGCTGCGTGCTGGTCGTATCCTGAATGTTTCCCTTGAACGGCTGGTCAATAACATCACACGAGGGTGAGATGAAGAGCAAGGTGAACATGCCGAGCGAAAGTAGGAAGTGCTTCATGTCTTAGAAACTTGTAGTTAGTGAGAAACTTACTCCGTTTGAAGGAGGAACTACGCGACACACGCCTCCTACACAGAAGATTCCGCGCTGTTGGCGTCCGTAGGAAAGTTGGAATCGGCTCGTGCCTTCGGTGTAGACCACACTTGCTAGCGGATAGTGGAGCTTTTGATCAGGATCGGGGTTGCCGTAGTTGTAGATGTCTTGAACGCTAAAAAACCAATGCGGTGCTATGCTGTATTCAATCAGCGCCATGGCCATACTGCCTCGATCGTCTTGTGTGGAGAGCAACTGGAATTCATTGCGCAGATAGTGTTTCGATTTCACCTTGTATAAGGTTTCTAAAACGATCACATCTGCGTTCATAGTTTTGATGTTTTCTGGGTTTGACAGCATGGGTTCGTCGCCCAATCCATCCTCAAGCACACTGCGGTTGTAGTGCAAGTTTAAATAGGTGAGGTTGAACTTGAAAGAGGTATTGACTTTCTTACTTATTTTGAAATTTAAGTCATGAAAGTAGGGAATAGTTCCGCGTTGCAGAGGGTCACTATAGTACCCCTGTAAGGTGCGTAATGTATCGTTCGATGCGTCTACGTAGTCTTTGTCGATGCTTTGAACCGCACTGTAGTTGATGCTTATCAGTGTGCCGTATTTGCCACCAAGTTTCGATTTACGCTTGAATCGATAATTGGCTTCCAATTGGATGCCTTCCTCTCCGTTTATTTGTGTTGCATATTGATACAAAGCTGGTAAGGCGTAGGTATGTACTTCAGTGGTAGGACTTAGATAATTCACTAACATATCTATAGTACTCCCATTGCGATCGGTTCTGAAGCTCATATTGTCAATGCGCTTTACACCAGCAATAATACCCAGTCCATTCTTACTGTAACTTAGGTTCGCTATGAATCCGTTTCCATCTTTATAGATGTAGCCGTTGTCTGCACTTGGGTCATTTGCTTTGTAGGCAAATTCAGTATTTAGAACCCAAGGTCCCTTCATCAATTGTGAACGCACACCGCCAGCAGCCACGTTTTCAGGCAGTACTAAAAACGGATCATTTGCACGCTGGTATTTGCTCATGTAACTGGCGCCTAAGGTCCATCGCAGACCAAGAGAATCCAGCGCATGCCAACGCTCACTTAAGTTAATTTCAGCGTCAAGACCTCTAAGAAGTCCAGGGCTTTTATCAAAGTAGAAACGTTGACGTCCGAGCACGCCTTTTAGGTATACGCCTTTCGCTAGATTCGCTTTTACGCGTACTCCATCCATGGCATTATCATAGCCCAGGCCGCGCTCTTCGTACGAGCGAAAAACCATCCCTGAACCGAATTGCTCGTAAAAGCTTCCTACGGTAACATCAAGGTTATCTTGTTTGAATTGCAAATAGCGATATGTGATGCCTTCGCCGCGGTAGCCTTCTGGAAAACCGAGCATGACGTTTTGATAGTTTTCGTAACGCAGGCCTCCTGAAAAATCGCCATCAGTGTAGACGAAATTGGCATAGCCCTGACCCAAAAAGCGCTCGTCAGGATAAAATTCGCCTGTCGGGTCGATGCCTTCATCACGCAAATACCATTGGCCGTCCAGCTGAAAATTCCCATGCAACTGGCCACCAAAAGACTCTTGAGCCGCCGCTGTGAAAGGTAAAAGAAGAAGTAGAAGGAGGCGTAAAGTTATTTGTTTCATTCGCATTAATGTTCGACCGATTCTCCGCGAGCTACCTTCGCTACGATTTCCGCTAGATTTTCTTCATCGCCTGGGGAATAGCCGCTGTGTTTCCATACTACTTCGCCGTCAGAATTCAAGACGATAGTAAAAGGGACATTTACGATACCAAGATTGCGTTTAAGATCCTGGTTTTCGTCTAAAAGAACAGTGTAATCCCAACCCTGTCCCTGAACCATAGGAGCAACGCGTGAAGAATTTCTAGTATCGTCAATACTCACTGCTAAAACCTTCGCTCCGTATTCTTCTTCAAGGTCGATGGCGTAATCTGCAAATGCAGTTAATTCCTTTATGCAAGGCTTACACCACGTTGCCCAGAATCCAATAACAGTGGGTCCTTCCGTACTGATTTGGTCTTTAATGTCGACGAGCTTTCCGTCCAGAGTTTTTAGGGTAGTACTCGGCAATTGTTGAGCCTGCATTCCTACTGTGAGGAGTATGACAGCTAGTGCTGTGAATAGGTTTTTCATCTAGAGCGATTTAATCAAAAAAAAACGGGGGACCGAAGTCCCCCGTAAAAATAGCAAATTTTAAGCCTTAGTGTGCAATGTTCAAGCGCAAGGTCTTGCTTACGCCATTTACATTCACATTTACAAAGTATAAACCTGCACTCAAACCGCTGGTTTCTAGATTAACTTTTTGAGTACCAGCGTCTAGTGATTGTGCTTCTGTGTATACGGTTTGACCCATTACATTCACAACATTAATGGAAACTTCTGCGCGATCCATAAGGTCAATTTCAACACCTGCAATATCATTTGCTGGGTTAGGGTAAACTGCAATATAGCGAGCGAAGTTGTCCATTTCGTTTACACTAGAAGTAGTGTAATCCGCGTAGGCAGCTTGTAACACGTCGCCAGTTGTATTGTCTTGCAACCACACGATGATGTCCATGTTACTGGTTCCAACCCAGAAGTCAAATGACTCTTGCGCTGGTGCACTGTTGACAGAGATGGTTGAGTTGGCATAATGCGTGTAGGTGTTACCAGCAGTCATCGAACCCATGGCATGACCGTTTGAACCGTCCATGAATTTACGGAATACGTGGTAGAATGTTGTCTCGCCATTGGTCTGCACGTTATGATTAATTTCTTTTTCAATCATTGCCATGTGCAAAGTATTATTTGAGCCTAAATCACCCAATGCTTCAACTTCAACATCACACTGAATGTAGTTCCCTGTAAAACTCCATTCTGCAGTCATTTCGGCAAGGGCAGGAATCCCACTAACGATGTCGATATTTGCTTGACTTGTAGGAATGTTAGCACCTGAATAGACTACATCTGGCACACCAGTGATACCGTAAGCGCTACGGCGCGCCAATGCTTCAGCATTGTATGCAGGGTCATTACCCGGTGAAGGCCAGTTCATTTGGTACTTCACAGAAACCAATTGCGTACCTGAAGTATTTGCGTCGTTATCGTCTAACAATTGCTTGTATCCAGGGTTGAAGCTCGCACAAGGCGCACATGTAGAAGAAGTGAATTCTTCCGCAAGAACTACGCGATCCGCTGTTGCTGTTACAACCTCAATAGTTGAAGTTAACATGTCGTTACCTGTGTTTTGGTCATTCCCTCCGTTCAAAGAAGAAGCCCATACATCAACGGTGTACGTACCTGTTGTGCTTGGGTTCCATGTCGTGCCGTGCGAGTAAGTATACGTTTGGTACGGTGCAATATTCAAGCCGGTAAGCGATTGAGTGACCGTTGTACCGTTGTTAATCTTGTAGTTCAAATCCATTGAGGTTATGGTAGTACCGCCATAATTCTTTATGGTTCCTTCAATAGTGTAAGGCGCATTATTCAATCCAACCGTACTAAACATATCTAAGGATTCAGCAGCTAAGTCAAAGTTATAGGGCGCGAAAATTGAAAAATCATCGATACCTAACCCGTACAACCAGCCGCCTGCGTCTTGGTAATTGAACGCAAACTGAACGTTGCTGTTTCCACATGCTGCACTAACATCAATCCACTGTGAAGTCCAATCAGCAGCGGGAGTGATATCTGCTAGAGAGGTCCAAGTCGTTCCACCATTAGTGGTGTAAAGCAACTCGGCATTCTCCGTAGAACCACTATACGTAGCACCGAAATAGAAACTTTTGAAAGTTGCGTGAAGAACAGAATAGTTGCTTAGGTCAAGCGTATCTGTAATAAGGTATTCGTCCGCTTTATCACAATTACAGTCGTCGTCGTTGGTGGCAACGATGTTCGAGCCTGGATCTATGATTGTAAAATACTGCGAGCTCAGTGATGAAGCGGAACCCGCCCCAAAACCACCATCGGTGGCATTCGTCGATTGCGTCCAGCCGGTTGGGATACCTGAGTTAAAGTCCCACGACTGAATTGTGCTCTGTCCTTGGGCAAAAGCTGTGGCTGCCGCGAACAAGGCCGTGAAGGTAAGTAGAGATTTTTTCATGCATTTGTGTTTTAAAGTTTTCGAATTTAATAAAAAGAAGGATAAAAAATGCACTCATAGGTCTGAAAGACATTGTTTATATTTGGGATTCAATTGAAACTCCTAATTATGAGAAATTTTTACCTTTTTCTGCTTACCGTGATGAGTACTATTACCTACGGGCAGTCACTGATGGTGGTTGAACAGGATACGGTGGTTGAAATTAATTCAACTTCGGTCGCTGACTACGGCTTCCATATAAAGGTTAAAAATACCAGCAGTGAAGACTTAGAGGTATATGTACGCCGTGCCTATGCAAATCCTACTTGTGCTTACGACAGTGGTTATTTTTGTTGGGACTTTTGTTACGGCGCGGACATTGACAACTCTGTTGGTCATGTAGCTATTGATGCAGGAATGGAAAAAAACGATTTCAGTGGACACGTGTATTCACCGTCTACGAGTGCTACCTGCGTGGATTCTACACGTTATGTATTCTACAATGGAAAGGATGCTAGCGATAGCTTAAGTGTATGGGTGACCATTTCGGCCGGTCCGACCATGGGAACCATTGCACTGCAAGTCAATGAAAGCCGTTTGTATCCAAATCCTGCGAAGAACACTATTTCAGTGGAAGTACAGCGTTCGGGTGAACTTGCGATATACAATGCTTTAGGTGCTTTAGTGAAGCGCAAATCGCTCTTGCCTGGCACAAATGCGGTTGCTGTGCACGATCTGAGTAATGGAATTTACCTTTATTCCATCGACGGCGGGACGTATAAAAAACTCATAGTCAGTCATTAACAAAGAGCACAACGAAGCGCCGCGCATTTTGCGCGGCTTTTTCGTTTATAATACACGATAACTAGGAATCAAACGTTAGTTATTGGTTCAATCGGTTTAGACCATGATTTACTACGTAAAAGGAGCATTTGTATTGAAGTCCGCCACTCAGGTTGTAGTGGATTGCGCAGGTGTGGGGTATGATGTGCAAATTTCACTGAATACGTACGCTGATGTGGAACCACTTTCTGAGGGTTTGCTTTACACCTACCATTTGGTGCGTGAGGATGCGCAGATGCTTTTTGGTTTTAGTACGCCGCGTGAGAAAGCGCTTTTCGAGCTTTTGATCAGCGTTAGCGGTGTAGGTGCAAATACGGCACGTATGATCTTGAGTTCCTTGAGCCCAACGGAAGTCGAACAGGCTATTTTGAGTGAAGATGTACCGACGTTGCAGGGCGTAAAAGGAATTGGTGCAAAAACTGCACAGAGAATAGTTATTGATCTAAAAGATAAAGTAGTTAAAGCGTCAGCAGGTCTAGATTCAAGTGGCGCTCACACTAGGAGTGGCGCGCGTGCCGAGGCACATGCAGCACTTACTACGCTGGGTATTAGCGCAAAACAAGCGGAAACGGTATTGAACAAACTGTTGAAACAAAACCCAGGGGCACCTACGGAAGAATTGGTCCGTCAAGCCCTTCAAATGCTCTAAATGACGCTGAATTTTTGCAAGACATATGGCTGGCTTTTGCTGGTCGGGTTACTAAGCAGTCCGCAACAGCTCTTCGGTCAAAACGATGGGGGAGGAACAGATACGACGCAGACTTCGGGCAGTATTTCTTTGCCTGAGCCGTCGAACTTTCAGCGTGAAATTATTTACGATCCTATCTCTGGTAACTACCTTGTTTACAAGAGAATAGGGGATTTATTATTGCCTATTCCTGAGGTCTGGACGACGGATCAATACCGTCAATGGATGTACGATCAGGCGGAAAACGATTATTTCAATGCCAAGAGTTCTGCCTTTAATGCCAGCGGCGATGATCCTCGCGATAATGCGGGTCTTATTCCACAGATTCAGACAGGGAACGAAGCTTTAGGGCAGGTATTTGGTAGCGATTTAGTTGAAATTCGACCGCAAGGGATGGCGGAGATTCGTTTTGGTGGAAAATATCAATATGTTGAAAACCCTGGAATTCCAGTTCGCAATCAGAAGACGTTTGCTTTTGATTTTGGACAGCGCATACAGATGAATGTGAAGGGTAAAATTGGAGACCGACTAGAACTAGGGATAAATTACGATACCGAAGCGACGTTTGCCTTCGACAATAAAATGAAATTGGACTTCGAAGGGGAGGAGGACGATATCGTAAAACGCCTAGAGATGGGTAATATCAACCTTCCGCTGAACAGTTCGCTCATTACTGGAGCGCAGAGTTTGTTTGGATTGAAAGGCCAATTCCAGTTTGGGAATACAATGGTAACGACCGTCTTCTCTGAGCAACGTTCACAAAGCGAGAGTATTAACGTTCAGGGCGGGGGAACGACTACGGAGTTCATGATTCAGGGCGATCAATATGAAGCCAACCGTCACTATTTCTTGAGCCAGTTTTTCCGCGATCACTACGAAGAGTATTTAGAGAACATGCCGCTTATCACTTCTCCGGTACAGATTACGAAAGTGGAGGTTTGGGTGACAAATGAGCGCAGTTCTACAGAGAACTTGAGAAATATTGTTGCCTTTATGGATTTGGGCGCGGACAAGCGATATGCCTACCGCAACGACACCTTGAATTTGCCGGGCATAAGCATTTTCCCGGGTTCAAACACGAACATTGAAGGTTTCCCGAACAACGCAAACAATCAATTGGACCCGCTTGCTTTAGGAAACAGCATACCGGGTGTACGCGACATTGCGCTTGCGAATCAGGACTTGAGTTCCGCGGGATTCTTAGAGGCCAAAGAATATGTAGAATTGGCCAATGCTCGAAAACTGGAGCCCAATCAATACAATGTGCATCCACAGCTCGGGTACCTCACCTTGAACCAATCATTGAATCAAGATGAGGTTTTGGCCGTGGCTTTTCAGTATACCGCAGCGGGCAGAACCTACCAGGTAGGTGAATTCTCAAACGATGGCGTGACGCCACCGAAAACGTTGATTTTGAAGTTGCTTAAAAGTACGGTATTAGATGTTCGTATGCCGACCTGGGATTTGATGATGAAGAACATCTATGCGCTGAACGCGTACCAATTGGACCGTGAAGATTTCTACATGGACATTTTGTACATGAACGATGAAACGGGGGTACCCATTCCATTCTTGCCCGATGGCAATTTGAGTGATACCCTACTTATTGGTGTGATGGAATTGGACAAACTCAATACCAATAATGATCCCTATCCAGATGGAATTTTCGATTTTGTTCAAGGGGTGACTATCGATAAACAACGTGGAAAGGTGATTTTCCCGGTTGTGGAGCCTTTTGGAAGCAACCTTGAGCGGAAACTGGATACAGAGCAGGCACGTAATAAATACGTTTACAGCGCGCTTTACGACAGTACGCGCTTTCGTGCGCAGGAGCAAACCCAGAAAAATAAATTCATTTTACGCGGCCAATACAAAAGTGCATCTGGTTCTGAAATCAGTTTGGGGGCCTTTAACATCCCACAAGGGTCGGTCAGTGTAACGGCTGGTGGTCGAACATTGGTAGAAAATCAAGATTATACCGTAGACTATTCGCTTGGGCGCGTTCGTATCATCAATGAAGGGGTATTGAATTCAGGTTCACCCATTAAGGTTGGATTCGAGAACAACACCATGTTCAATGTACAGACGAAAACCTTCTATGGAACAACCATTGACCACAAGGTGAATGACAAGTTGAATATTGGTGGGACGTGGCTGCACCTTACCGAACGTCCATTAACACAAAAAGTTAATATTGGTGACGAGCCCATTTCGAATACCATATGGGGGATGAATACGAACTACAATTCCGAGGCACCGTATTTGACCCGATTTGTAGATGCACTGCCTTTTATTGAAACGAAAGAAAAATCACAACTTCAATTCCGCGGTGAATTTGCGCACCTTATTCCAGGATCGCCAAGGGGGATTCGTATTACAGGAGCCGAAACGACCTATTTGGACGATTTTGAAAGTTCGCAAACGACCATCGATCTCCGCAGTTTGAATGCATGGAATCTAGCATCAACACCTGGAAAGCAGGCAGACTTATTTCCCGAAAGCGAATTAAACAACGATCTTTCTTATGGGTATAATCGGGCAAAATTGGCATGGTACATTATTGACCCATCCTTGTATACAGGTGGATCGAGCGTTCCCGACAATATTCGCAACGACCCAGAAATCACTTCCGATCAACGCATGCGTGAGGTTTTGGTCAAGGAAGTCTTCCCGAATTATAGTTTAAGTACGAACGAGGCGCGCAACTTGGCAATGTTCGATTTGGCCTACTACCCCAACGAGCGCGGACCTTACAATTATGAAGTCGAAGGGCAATCGGGCATCAGTGCTGGGATGGATGCTAATGGTTTTCTTAACGATCCGGCTTCGCGTTGGGGAGGGATTATGCGACCCCTCCAAATCAACAATTTTGAGGAACAAAATATTGAGTTCATCCAATTCTGGGTGATGGATCCGTTCTACGACAATCCGAATGCTCCAGATGGTGGCGATATCTATTTCAATCTTGGAAGTGTGAGTGAAGACATTCTCAAAGACGGGCGTCAGAGTTTCGAAAACGGAATTCCTGCAGATGGCGATAAGAGTGGAATGGATAGTACGCAATGGGGGCTCTTGAGTGAGATTCAGCCCATCACGGAGTTCTTTGATAATGCCAGTGGCGCTCGCGAGGCACAAGATGTTGGTTTTGATGCGCTCGACGATAGTGAGGAGCGCGCATGGGCACCCATAGGTACGGGGAATTATCTTCAGCGCATTGCTGATGTGTATGGAACCACGTCAAACGCGTATGTTCGCGCTTACCCGGATCCTAGCGCGGATAATTTTGTGTTCTATAGAGGCGACAGCTTGGACAATGCCGAAGCGGATATAATGAAGCGTTATAAAAATTTCAATGGTGTTCAGGGCAACAGTGCGACGGAGACGATAAATGGTGCGCCAGCTTCCGCAACCAACGTTCCTGATAAAGAAGATGCGAACCGCGATCAAACGCTGAGTAAAACAGAGAGTTATTTCCAATACCGCATAAGTATGCGTCCTGAAGATTTAGAAGTAGGAAAAAATAACGTCGCAGATATTTTTGAAACGCAAAGCCATGACCTGCCTAATGGGATGAGTCGACCAACGCGCTGGATCCAATTCAAAATACCGGTGTTTCAGCCAGAGAAGAAGGTGGGTGGAATTCAAGATTTTCGCTCTATTCGCTTCCTCCGTATGTTCTTGACGGAATTTGAGGATCCATTGGTGATGCGCTTTGCAAAGCTGGAATTGGTGCGTGGTGAATGGCGTAGGTTCCCGTTCAACCTAGACGATGTTCGCGAAAATGTTCCGGTCGATGAGGATGATGAGACCAATTTTAATGTAAATGCCGTCAATCTTGAAGAAAACGGTGGACGCGTACCCATTCCTTATGTATTGCCTCCAGATATTGAGCGCCAATTGGTGTACGGCGGTACCCAAATCATTCAGCAGAATGAGCAAAGTATGTCGCTTGAAATTTGCGGATTAGAAGATGGTGATGCCCGCGCGGTATTCCGGAATTTTAACTTTGATATGCGGATGTACAAGCGTTTGCGCATGTTTGTCCACGCAGAGGCGGCTGGCGATTTCGAAGATTTAAACGACGGCGATTTGAGCATTTTTGTTCGATTGGGGTCCGATTACAACGGCAACTTTTACGAATACGAAGTGCCGCTAAAGGTCACCCCATGGGGCGAGCTTTTACCTGAAGATATTTGGCCGCAAGACAATAATATCGACGTGTCTTTTGAAGATTTAAAGACTTTGAAACTCACTCGAAATACAGCAATGGAAACGGATCCTACGCTCAGTTTGAGCAATAAATACACGGTCACAACGCCGGATGGTAAACGACTGAGTGTCGTAGGTTCGCCGAACTTAGGAAACATTCGAACCCTATTGATTGGGGTGCGGAATCCTAAAAAGCGAACTGCAACAGACGGCGATGACGGTCTGGCAAAATGTGCGGAGATATGGGTCAATGAATTGCGCTTGAGCGATTTTGATAACCGCGGCGGTTGGGCGGCGACAGCAACGGCGAGCGCAAAATTGGCCGATTTTGCCAACGTCAATCTAACCGGGATGTATTCGACCATTGGCTTTGGTTCCATAGATCAGACCGTGAACGAACGAAATAAATTTGAAGAGCGCTCTTATGGGGTTCAAACGAATGTTAATCTCGATAAAGTTTTACCTCAAGAAGCCGGTGTAAAAGTGCCGATGTTCTTCAGTTTCTCAGAGAGTTTCAAGAGCCCGCAATTTAATCCGCTCGATCCGGACATCGAATTCAAAAGTGCATTGGCCAACGTTTCTAGTCAGGCGGACCGTGATAGTATCCGTTTCGCTGGTCAGGAATACAATATGCGCAAGAGCTTGAATTTTACCAATGTGCGTAAAGAAAAGGGCAGTGGAGGTGGCACTGCACCCGGCCCTAGAGGTCCAGGTCCACAGGTCATGGGAGGACCAAAAGGTTTGGGTGGAAAGGAAGAAGGTCCCGCAGGCGGTAAAGAAGGAGGACTTAAAATAAATTGGGCCAATTCTCCTTTCGCAATCAGCAATTTCAACACCTCTTACGCTTACACGGAGAGCGAAAAACGCACGATAAATATCGTTCAAGACCAGCGCTTTATGCATCTGGCTTCACTGAACTACAGTTACCAAACGCGACCGCAGAATATTGCGCCGTTTAAAAATTTGGTGAAAAACAAACAATTGGGTCTCATTCGCGATTTCAATTTCTACTACCTGCCGTCAAAGGTGAGTATGCGCACTGAATTGCGGCGTCAAGTAAATTTGATGCAGATGCGCAACACATTTGATCCTTCCATTAGGTTACCCGTTACCTACAACAAGGAATTGACTACGAAGCGGATGTATGACATTGCCTACGATTTGAGCAAGGGGATAAAATTGGATTATAATGCAACCGCGCAAAGTCGTGTTGATGAATTGCCTGGGAATCCGAAGACGCAAGCAAACAGGGATACCATTGCTGCTGGATTGGCTTCTCTAGGGCGTCCTACCCAATTCCACCAGACGCTCAATTTGAATTGGCAGATACCGTTGAACAAACTGCCGTTTATGGATTTCACTTCGACATCGTTGCGTTACACAGCGAACTACGATTGGACTTCTAATTCAACTGCCGCATTAAACCCGACCTCGAGTCCCGAGCTCTATTACGGCAATCGCATTCAAAATTCAAATTCCATCCAATTCAATGGAAACGCCAATTTTGTCAACTTCTACAATCAAGTGCCGTTCTTGCGTAAGGCCAATCAAGGTGCAAGGCCGACACCTCAGTCCCGCCGTCGCGGTGCTCCGCCAAAGCGTGCTGCCCTAGGAAAAGAAGGCAAAGGAAAAGATGGAGAAGAAGAAGAGAAGGAAAAGAAAGATTCGAAAATCCTCTTAGGAACGGCACGTGTTGCGATGATGGTTCGGAGCGCATCCTTAACGTATTCACAAACGAACGGTACGTTATTGCCTGGAATAGTAACGAATCCAGTGTCTTTTGGAATGGACCCGAGCAGTTTATTTGCACCCGGCGTTGATTTCGTTTTCGGTGCGCAAAGTGCAGTAGCAGAGCGGGCCGCTGAAAATAATTGGTTAACTAAAAACACTAAACAGCCAAACCAATTCCAAAAAACATTCTCCGAGAACCTCAATTTCCGGGCTGTCGTAGAGCCTTGGCAAGACATTCGCCTTCAAATTACGGCAACGCGTGTTGCTGGTTTAAACAGCAGTTCCATCTATCGTTTCCATGACCCGTTGCAAGACACCACCCTTGGCTTGTCAGAGGGCTATTACCATTTTAACCCCATGGATATGGGGAACTATAGTGTATCATTCCTCTCTATTGGGAGTGCCTTTGAGCCATTAGATAGTTCTTCATATTCTCAGGTGTACGAAACATTCCTTAACCATCGAAATGTGGTTTCCGAGCGTTTGGCTATTGCTCGTCAGCAAACAGATCCCGCCTATGTGCCTAGTTTTATTTCCGGTGCTCAGGACACCACTGGAACACGAGAGGGGTACGACGGCTACAGTTACAACAGTGCAGATGTTTTAATCCCAGCATTCTTAGCGGCCTACTCAGGCCGCGATCCGAATACTGTAGAGATCAACGGAAGGCCGAAGATGCCTATGCCGAATTGGACCTTGAACTTTAATGGATTGATGAACATTCCTTGGTTTAAAAAGAACTTCCAGAGCTTTACTTTGACGCATACCTACAAGAGCTTGTACACCATGAATTCCTACCAGAGCAACATGCTCCTGCAACAACGTATTCAGAATGGTGAGCCGCCGAACAACATCCGCAACATTAATGGGGATTTCTTACCGGATTACCAAATCTCGCAGATTAGTATTGCGGAAAACTTTGGTCCTTTCGTGGGTATCAATATGCGTATGAAGAATCAGGCCAGTTTGCGTTTGGATATAAAGCGTAATCGTCAATTGAATCTATCGTTAGTTAACAACCAGATGACAGATACGAAAGGATACGAATTTGTGCTGGGTACAGGTTATATTATCAAGGATGTAAGTTTCAATGTGATTTCCGACGGCAGAACACAAAAAATAACGTCCAACCTCGATATGAAATTGGACTTTAGTTTGCGCGACAATCAGACGGTAATTCGTCGCATACAAGAAGGTTTAGATCAGGTTACTGCAGGCCAAAGAATTTGGTCGTTGAAAGCCAGTGCGGATTACATGCTTTCGTCGAAATTAACTGCCCGTCTTTACTACGATCAAACAGTGAGTAAATTTAAGACTTCCAATGCCTTCCCTACGTTAAATACCAATGCAGGTATTGCCTTTAGATTTAATCTTGGGCAATAGGTGTGGAAGGGATTAAAATAGAACTTACATTTGGGAAAAATTAAACGCATATGCAGTTTCCAGATAACTTAAAGTATTCAAAGGACCACGAATGGGTCCGCGTTGAGGGCGATGAGGCCTATGTTGGAATTACCGAATTTGCCGCTGGTGAGCTTGGTGATATTGTCTTCGTAGACGTTGATACAGAAGGTGAGTCTTTAGATAAAGATGAAGTTTTCGGTAGCGTTGAAGCAGTGAAGACGGTTTCTGACCTATTCATTCCTGTTAGTGGCGAGGTGCTCGAATTTAACGAGGGATTAGAGGATGCACCAGAGTCCGTAAACGAAGATCCTTACGGCGAAGGCTGGATGGTGAAAATCAAAATCGCAGATGCATCTGAATTGGATGGATTAATGGACGCTGCTGCCTACGAAGCAATGCTCGGATAAACCCATGTTGAATCCCTGGATATATAGAGCCCCTGCCATTGGTTGGGGCTTTCTTATTCTCTACATCTGCCTTGCGCCCGTGGAGAATTTGGATCCAGGTTTTACTCTTGAGATCAGTGATAAACTGGTTCATTTTATACTCTACTTCTCTTGGGTAGTGCTGCTTTACTTTGCCTCGTCCCGTGCTTACAATCGTCGTTTAACTCGTAAAAAAATGCTTGCCTACTGGATCACAGCCGCGATTATAGGCGGAGTGGTTGAATATCTTCAAGGCACCATGGCATTGGGCCGGAATGCCGACGTGATGGATGGACTCGCAAATACAGCGGGTGCGATGGCGGGAATCATAACGAGTCGACTCTTTCATAAATTTTTGGAATAGTTTTTGGCTAAAATTATTCTGAACCCTTTAAATCAGAATATTATGAGAGCCAATTCAAGTAAATCGCCTCAAGCCAACCTCGAAAAAAGGAGACCACTGTTTTTCGCAATCGGCTTAACGACTGCATTGTTTTTAACTTTTCTCGCACTAGAGTGGACCACTCCGGTTCGCGCATTGCCCGACTTTAGTTCAGAATTGGCTTCTGCTGAGGAAATGGACTGGACCGTTCCTGTTACCGTTGCTTCTTCACCGAAACTACCCGCAAAGGCCAAGCCGGCACTCAAAGTAAACCCGGACCAATTTAAAATCATCGATAATAACCTTCCCGTCTTAGATTTAGGCAATGAGTTGTTCTTTTCAAGTATTGATAACGGGCTCGAAATTGTAATTGATCCTGATCCTGTGGATCCAACTGAGGTATTTTCCTTTTCGCAAGTAGAGACTATGCCTGTTTTCAAAGGATGTGAGGATGCTATTGGGAATGATGCCTTGTACCAGTGTATGAATGTTCAATTGATGCGCTTCATTGCGCGTGAATTCGAGGTGAATGAGCGCATGATGCAATTCAGTTCCGGTGAAAAAGTCTACGTTGAATTTATCATAGAAAAGAACGGGGATGTAAGCCAAGCTAAGATCATTCGAGGCAGTGACGAGCTCGTAGGTGAAGAAGCTATTCGAGTGGTGAAGTCATTGCCAGATTTTACTCCAGCCAAATTGAATGGAAAGCCGGTACGGATGTCGTATATTTTGCCCATTAATGTAAAATTGCACTAGAATGAAAATGCGTTTTTCTCTGTGTTTAATCGCTTTAGGATTAACCGCGCAACTTGTCGGCCAGAACAACTCTGAAGATGTACTCGTCTCTTTAAAAGAATCGGTACCTGTATTCGAGCACTGTGGACACATCGAAGATGATGCCAATGCCCAACAAACGTGCTTTAATCGATTCATTATGAGCCACATCATGAACGAACTGCGATGGCCGGAAGGATTGGAAGAAAACGGCCGCGTATTTGTGGAAGTTCTTTTTGACGCGACGGGAAAGATTACTCAAGTAGAAAGTGTTCGTTCCTATGATGATCGTGCTGCGGATGAGGCAGTACGAGCAATGAGAACATTGCCGGATGCCATGCGACCTGCAACAAAGCAGGGAGAGCCCTCGACCTATAACTGTGTTGTCCCTGTTTCATTTCAGCGATAACGATAAAAAACACTCGAAAATTCACCTTGCGCTAATAATACTTTTGGCTATTTTAGCGCCACAATAGTCTACATTCATGAAAACTAGAAAATCAGCAAAAGCGGATGCGGAAAATAAGAAGAGTCTCTTCTTATTGATCGGTCTTACCGCTTCTCTAGCATTTACTCTATTCTTTTTGGAGCTAAAGTCTTACGAAGACGGTCCAGGTCAGTTGGGTAAAATGTCATACGATGATGATGATGAGATTGCGATCATCACCAAAACAACGCCACCTCCGCCACCACCACCACCACCACCGGCACCGCCAGAGGTCATTCAGATTGTAGAGAATGAATTGGAGATTGAAGAAGTAGAATTTGAATCTACTGAGACCGATGAAAGCGAAGAGATCGAGATCATCGAAGAGGTGGAAGATGCTGAAGATGAGATTTTCAACTTTGCGGTTGTAGAGAACAAGCCTATTTTTCCTGGTTGTGAAAATCTAGCTACAGAAGATGAGAAGTTCATGTGTTTCAATCAAAACATCATGCAGCACATCGGCAAGAAATTTGAATTTCCAGAATTGGCCCGTCAGATGGGTATTCAAGGAAAGGTATATGTCAATTTTGTTATCGAGAAAAACGGTAAAGTGAGCAATGTAACCATTGCACGTGGAGTGGATAAACTCATCGATGATGAAGCCATTCGTGTAATAAAATTGCTTCCATCGTTCATTCCAGCGAAACAACGCGGTAAGCCCGTACGTATGCAGTACACCGTGCCAATCAATGCACGATTACAGTAAGCTAAATATCCTTGAATATAGCGCAATGCCCGGGCCGAAACGCTCGGGCATTTCTTTACAGCACGTTTTCTGAATTTAATACGCCAAACTCATGCGGTCCTTCCAACTTTCTTCTGATGCACTTATTGCAATTCAAGCTTCACTTGACGGCGGTGCAGCAATTCTAGAAGTCTATCACAACGAAACTACTGAAGTAGAGTTAAAAGGAGACGAGAGTCCGCTTACTCAGGCAGATTTGCGTAGTAATTCGGCGATCATGAAATGGCTTGAGCAATCGGATCATCCCGTGCTCAGTGAAGAAGGAAAGCATTTAGAATACAAGGAAAGAAAACAATGGTCAACCTTATGGATCGTAGATCCGTTAGACGGCACTAAAGAATTCATTAAACGCAACGGTGAGTTTACTGTAAACGTGGCGCTGGTAAAAGATGGACGTCCTTTATTGGGCGTGGTGTATGTTCCAGTTACAGGAGAATTGTACTTAGGCATCAACGGACAAGGTGCCTTGAAGATTAATTTGGACGCAAATGAGACGTTTACACATGCGCATTTAAATGATGCTGTTTCATTACCAGTAAAAAAAGAGCGTCCATTTACGGCTGTCGGTTCGCGTTCGCACATGAACGAAGAGACGGAATCATTCTTAGCAACGTACCGTGAAAAGCACGGAGAAGTGGCGATTTTGAGCAAAGGTTCTTCGCTAAAGATGTGCATGGTGGCAGAAGGTTTAGCAGATGTTTACCCAAGATTCGCGCCTACGATGGAATGGGATACTGCAGCTGGACAAGCCGTAGTCGAGGCCGCCGGATTTGCCATGTTGCACAAGGATACCCGACTTCCATTGGAATACAATAAAGAGGACTTATTAAACCCTCATTTTATCGTCCTTTAATATTCGGCCAGATAGGTGGCAGTCCTTATCTTTGCCGCCCATGCAGGAAACGACCACATTAACTACACCCAAACCTTCCTTGATTAAAGAGGCATTGCGCTTAGGAAAGCTGCGTTTGAGTACTTCTGTAGTATTCAGTTCTGTAGCGGGTTATTTTCTTGGAATGGAAGTGTTCAGTTGGACACAACTTGCATTGCTCATCTTTGGTGGCATAACTGTAGTTGCGGCGTCTAATGCGTACAATCAAATCTACGAGAAGGATAGGGACGCTTTGATGAACAGGACAAAAGGCCGTCCACTCCCTTTAGGAACGCTCACCTTACGTGAAGCCTGGTTTATTGCAACTTTTTTACTTGTAGTTGGACTTTGGGCTTTGTATGAAATAAATCCCATGACGGCCTACTTTGGAGCGCTAAGTGTAGTTTTGTATACGCTGGTATACACGCCACTCAAAGCGATTACGCCGTTAGCAGTATTTGTTGGTGCAATTCCTGGTGCGATTCCATACATGTTGGGTTGGGTTGCCGCTAGAAACGACTTCGATATTGAAACCGGGACATTGTTTGCGCAACAGTTCTTTTGGCAATTCCCTCATTTCTGGGCCATTGCATGGTTTTCTTACCACGATTATGAGAAAGCGGGCTATTTCCTTTTGCCTTCTAAAGCAAAAGACCGGTCTTCTCAGTTGTACATTATCATCTATACGGTTTGGATGATCATGGTGGGAATCTTACCGGTATTTGGCATCACCGGCGAACTTCAGTTAAGTTGGGTTGGCGCAATAGCGGTAGGTGCTCTTGGGTATTGGGTATTAAATAATGCAATTTTGTTGTTAAAAGATGCCGACGATAAACGCGCACGTAAATTAATGTTGAGTAGTATTGCGTACCTCACTGGGATGCAAATCATTTATATAATTGACCGATTCATTTAAAATGGAAACATTACAAGAACAACGCCGCCGCGCCGCCAAACCTTTATTGTGGATAGGAATCGGAAGTATCATTATGGCTTTTGCAGGACTGACTTCTGGATATGTTGTAAGCAGAACCACGTTGGTCATGAACGAACAATGGATGACATTCGCCCTGCCTAAAGCATTTATTTACAGTACCGTGGTGATCGTTTTATCTTCACTGGTGCTTATCTGGGGTAAGCGCCAACTTGCTGCTGGAAAGGACAGTGCGATAAAGCCTATGCTTTGGATCACGTTGCTGCTTGGTTTCGGTTTTTTATGGTTTCAAGGGGAGGCCTGGACAGAATTGATGGCGAACAACATCTTTTTCGCCGGTGCGCAATCACATCCTGCTGGATCTTGGGTTTATGCCTTGTTCCTTTTTCACGGATTGCACGTAGCAGGTGGTATCATCGCATTATTCGTCGTTCTATTTCGTGCTTACAGGGGTCGTTATTCATCCGCTGATTATCAGGGAATTACACTTGTGAGTATTTATTGGCATTTTGTAGACCTATTGTGGCTCTATTTGTATGTCTTTTTAAGTGCTATTCGTTAAATTTGCCCAAGAATTTTATAATCCAACCGTTATGGCTTCATCCGCTGAAATGACGCAAGAAGAAAACAACTGGGGCGGTGGTTCAAGACCACTAGGTGCTCGCTATGGAAAACTAATGATGTGGTTTTTCCTACTTTCTGATGCGTTGACATTCTCAGGTTTCCTTACTGCATATGGTTTAATGCGCTTCAAATTTGAAAGCACATGGCCTATCGCCGAAAATGTATTTACCCACTTTCCAGGGCTAGAAGGTGATCAACCTCTGCTTTATGTAGCGTTGATGACGTTCATTTTGATTATGTCTTCAGTAACGATGGTATTGGCCGTAAACGCTGGAGAGAAAATGAACCGCAAGGCGGTTACGAACTGGATGCTATGGACCATCATTGGTGGTTTAATTTTCGTGGGTTCTCAAGCATGGGAATGGTACCACTTCATCATTGGTGATAGCGGTGCTGTAGAAACAGCGCGCCAAGAAATTCTCCACATCTACAACGAAGAGGGCGAGCGTTTGAGTTTCAGCCAGGTCGTACACGGTATGGAAGAAGGCCATGCCTCAAACCACGGTGAGACGTTCACTAAGGCTGAAGTTTTGGCTGCGATGAAAGCAAATGAAGGCATGTACATCATGGAGCCAGGAAAGGCGGGCGTATCGTTTACTCACGAAGCGTCTGTTGCAATGCTTGAAGCAGGCGATGTAGTTCAAGGTGCAAACATGATTCACAACGAATACGGCCAGAAGCAATTCGCGAACTTCTTCTTCTTTATCACTGGATTCCACGGGTTCCACGTATTTTCTGGAGTAGTCATCAACTTCATCATTTTCTACAACGTGTTGTTGGGAACGTATGAACGTCGTGGCCATTACCGTATGGTTGAGAAAGTGGGTCTATATTGGCACTTTGTTGACCTTGTATGGGTATTCGTATTTACATTCTTCTATCTCGTCTAAAACGTATTTATCATGTCAGATCACAACGGAACTTGGTGGATTTGGAAAGTATTCTGGATCCTATTAGTAATAACAGGAGTTGAAGTTGCTCTAGGTATTGTAAAGCCGGAATTTATGCTGACTCAGCTGTTCGGTACTTCGGTATTGAACTATGTTTTCATTATTCTAACCTTAGTGAAAGCAGCCTATATCGTGCAAATTTTCATGCATGTTAAATTTGAAAAGAAAGGGTTGAAATATGCCCTTTACCTACCGACCTTGATTTTAATTCCATACTTGACATTTATCCTTCTTACTGAAGGTTCATACTTGTTCCAGTAATGGCAAATAACTCATTCTTTAATCGGGCAGTGCTAATAGCAGTATTAGTACTGCCCGCTTTGCTTTACCTATTCTTCGTTTACGGTCAAAACGAGGTGTTTTTTCAGACACTAAAATATGTAGGGCCTAAAACAGTAGAGGCGTCTGAAGAGGGTTTTGATACCGCCTATTATGAAGTTCCAGATTTCACTTTATTCGGTACAGATAGCGCTGAAGTCACGAACGAAACTATGGATTCTACCATTTATGTGTTGAGTTTCTTCTTTTCGACGTGTCCAACCATTTGTCCGGCAATGAACTTCCATTTAAACGACGTTGAGCGCCGATTCAAAGGGTATCCGGAATTTGAAATGGTTAGCATCTCTGTAGATCCAGAAAAGGACACGCCAGAAAAATTGGCGTTGTACCAAAAGGTGAATAACTACAATACCACAAAATGGCGTTTTCTTACAGGAGATAAAGCGCACATCTATGCGCTTGCGAAAGGGGTTTATCTAAATGCATTTGAGGATCAGACGGCCGAAGGAGGTTTCCTGCACAGCACGAGCGCAATTCTTATTGATTGGAACGGAAATATTCGGAGCCGAATTGACGATAACGGGAACATTGTGGGTTCGTATGATGTTCTAGATGTTACGCAGCTTAATGATTTAGAAGAAGATATTAAGGTGCTTATAGCGGAATACGAACGTGAAAAACACAATAAATTGGATGAGTAATCAAACTGACGATAAAAAAGTTCTCCGTATAATATACGCACTGAGCGTGTTCGTACCAGTGGCCGTAGCCTTTCTGATGGTATTGCCGGCGGAGTGGAAGCAAGGATTAGGTATTAGTGAGAATAGTGCCGTGAGCTCTTTTCCCTTTTTACATGCTGTATTGAACGGATCTACATTCGTTTGCCTAGTTGCAGCGGGTATCGCAATTAAGAATAAAAAGATTACGGTTCATAAGACCTTTATGCTCACAGCTTTTGTTTTAAGCAGTCTATTCTTGATTTCCTATATCATTTATCATTTGACCCACCCAAGCGCGAAATTTGGTGGAGAAGGTGCGGTTCGCTATGTATACTTTTTCATATTGCTCTCGCATATTCTATTGAGTGTTCCTGTGATCCCTTTAGCACTTCTAAGTATCTACCGTGGTTGGACCAACGATATTGAAAAGCACAAGCGCATTGTGAAATTTGCTTTTCCCATTTGGTTATACGTTGCTCTAACAGGTGTTATGGTCTATGTATTCATGCAACCGTATTACTGATGCGAAAACTAACCCTCTTAGGTATATTTTTGGCGAGCACTACTTTAGGTTTTGCACAATGTTCTATGTGTAAAGCTGTAGCAGAAACTGCAGATGGCGGCGGCTTTGGTGCAGGCTTAAATTATGGAATTGTTTATCTAATGATCTTCCCTTATCTCATTATTGGAGGAATTGCCTACAAGATTTACAAGAATAAGAAAGCTTACAAATAATGTATCTTAGGGGTATCCTAACCCTAATGATATGCGTTTACAATTCTCTCATTTTTATCTAACTCTTGGGCTCCTATTAATGGTGCCGAAAACGAGTGTGGCTCAAGAAATTTGGTCTTTGGGTGCATGCATCGACTATGCGAAAGAACATAACCTAGACATACAAAAAGGTCGAAACGGCTTGTTGTTGGCTGAGGTAGATGAGCAACAGAGTGAATTAGCGTTTTTGCCGTCCTTGAACCTGAACGGCGGATATTATTGGAATTTTGGTTTAACCATTGATCCTATCTCGAATACAAGACAGCCAGGTTCGCGGCAGACTCTTGGGACAACGGCATCTAGTAATTGGGTACTCTTGAATGGTGGGAGAAACTTATACCAATTGCAGCAAGCGCGCATGAATTCAATGGCGTCATTGTATCAGTTACAGGAGCTTTCGAATAACGTATTTCTAAATATTGCGTCAGCGTATTTACAAATCTTAGTCAATGAGCAGTTGCTTGAGGTGGCAAAGGGCCAATTGGACGCATCTACACAAAGCTTGAAGCGTACGGAGATTCTGTTCGAAAATGGTGCGCTTTCGAAGGATAACTACTTGCAGAGTGTTGCGCAAGTCAGTAGTGATGAGGGTAATGTAACCAGCGCACAGAATTCTGTGGTATTAAGTAAACTGATGTTGTACCAGATGCTTCAGTTGGAGGTAGATTTTGAATCATTTGCAATAGTGAAGCCGGAGGTGAATTTAACAGCAAGTGCAATGAAAGGTTACCACAGTGATGGATTGGTTGAAGATGCCGTTGCGAAGCAGCCGGGGGTAAAATTGGCAGATGCGAATGTTGAGCGGGCAAAGTATGGGGTGAAATTGGCTCAAAGTGGTCGCTACCCGTCCTTATCTTTTTCAGCACAATTAAATTCTAACTACGTTCAAGGCCTGCCTTATTTCACAGAGTATATATCATTAACAACATATACTTTGATTGAGAATCCATTGACGGGAAGTATCGAACAGGTGCCTTCGACCATAAACGTCCCCAATACTGCGAGTCAAGAAACATATACCATTACGAATCAACTTCAAGACAACTGGAATCAATTCCTAGGAGTGGGCGTGCAAATTCCACTTTTTAATGCGGGTCAAACCCATTCTGCGGTACAGCGGGCGAAAATCCAATTGGAAAATGCCGAGCTAGATGCTGTACAAACGGAAGTGAATGTGCGTCAAACTATGGAGCGTGCCTACCTCGATGCGAAAGGTGCACTAGCCTTGTATGAGGCCTCTCAGGCTGCGGCGGAAGCTTCCAAATTGGCCCTTGATAATGCGCAATTAAATTTCGATACTGGTGTCATCAGCGCCTTTGATCTCAGTTTGAGTAAGAATCAATACCTCGCTGCGAAGAGCCGTGAGATCCAATCAAAATTCGACTACCTCTTTAAGGTAAAGGTGCTCGAATTCTACTTATTTAATCAAATCACCCTTTAACCAACATCGCATGAAATTGAATTTGAAAATTATTATACCCGTTGCGGTCGTTGTTATTGCGGCTTTAGTGGTTGCTAAGAAGAAAGGTTGGATCGGCGAGGGTGCAGATACGGTTGCTGTTGAAACGGGATATGCGCACCGTCGTACGGTGGTAGAATCTGTTACTGCTAGTGGGAAAATTCAGCCGGAGGTTGAGGTGAAAATGAGTCCAGAGGTCAGTGGTGAGATTATCGAAGTAAATGTCGTAGATGGTCAGCAAGTTCTCGAAGGCGATATATTGGTAAAAATTAATCCTGACCTCTACGAAAGTGCCATTACGCGCGCGCGCGCCGCTGTGAATAGCTCTAAAGCCGTCTTAGCGCAAAGCAGTGTTGCACTAGATGAAGCAAAGAAGCTATGGGCAAGAAATAAGGTTTTATTTGAGAAAGGTGCTATATCTGAGCAAGAATACGATGCGGCGCAGCGCGCCATATCTGTTGCGGAATTGCAAGAAGAAAGTGCAAAATACCAGCTGCAAAGCGCAGAAGCCAACCTAGATGAAGCCTACAAAAATTTAAAACGCACAACCATTATCGCTCCTATAAACGGAACGGTCACGCAGTTAGATGTTGAGTTGGGTGAGCGTGTGGTTGGAACGGCGACCATGACCGGTACAGAGATGTTGCGTATTGCGGATCTCAATACCATGGAAGTTTTGGTTGAGGTTAACGAAAACGATATTGTCAAGATTACAAAAGGAGATACCGCAATTATTGAGGTGGATGCTTTTTTGGGAAATTCATTCAGAGGTGTGGTGAGTGAGATTGCCAATAGTGCAAAATTGGCTTTAGGAGCGTCGCCGGATCAGGTAACGAATTTCGAAGTCAAAATACGCATGATTAATGGCAGTTTTGCTTCGTTAGTGCCGGACTACGGTGAAAATCCATTTCGTCCAGGCATGACTGCGACCGTGGAAATCATCACAAATAAAATGCGCGATGCCTTGGTGGTACCTATTCAAGCGGTAACGGTGCGTTCGGATACTTCCTCAAATGCGGTTTCATACGAACGAGTTTTGAGCGAGGATGTTGACGAAAGTTTCGAAGTAGTCTTTACCCCGGATGGTATGAAAGCGGGCTTGCTCGTGGTCGAATCGGGCATTCAAGATGACGAATTCATTATTGTAACGGGCGTTGAAGATAGCACGGAGGTCGTCACAGGTCCTTACAGCGCGGTAAGCCGAAATTTAAAGCGTGGTACGCGCATCACCACAGATAAAAAATAGGTGTGTTACTCTGCATAGAAACGTCGACCAAGAATTGTAGCATTTCCCTTTGGGACGGCCGGCATATGGTTGCTTCAAAATCGGAAAGGGGCGATCGCTTCATTCATGGGGAACGTTTGCATGTGTTGATCAAGGAGTTATTTAAAGTAAGCAGTGTCGATTTTGATATGCTCGATGGCGTTTGCGTGGGAAAAGGTCCTGGCTCCTACACGGGATTGCGCATTGGTGTAAGTACTGCGAAAGGCTTGTGTTATGCGGCAGGTAAGCCCTTGTATAGTGTGCCGACGTTGGGTTGTTTTGATTTTTCTAGTTGTACGACGCCTTATGTGATCACGGTACTGGATGCTCGTAGGGATGAAGTCTATGCGCAAGTTTGGCGGTCAAGTGAATCGGGTGTATTGCCGGAAGGGTCCGTTGAAGCGGTGATTATATCAGACGAAAGTTGGAAAGCTTTGCAACGGGAATCGGTGACGGTTGTAGGTGAGGGCGCTATTAAAATTGGCCAATTCATGACTAAAGTCCCGGCAGATTGGCAACTACAGGCGAACTCTTATCCTGATGCCAAATTTATGGGGCAGCACCTGACAAACCTCCCTAAAGCAGAGGATGTAGCTTATTTTGAGCCATATTACCTCAAGGATTTTGTTGCCGAAAAGTCGAAAAAGAAATTCTTTTAAGTACCTGTTAGCCCGTACGACGGGCAGCTTATGAGGTGGTCGTTTACCATTCCGGTCGCTTGCATGTGTGCATAGATGACTGTGGCTCCAACGAATTTGAACCCCAATTTTTTGAGATCCCGGGCGAGTTCTTCTGCTAATTCAGTTTTGGCCGGAACTTCACTTAGGCTTTCCCAAGTATTTATAATGGGTTTCCCTTGCACGTAGGACCAAAAAAAGTCAACCAAAGTGGTGCCGCGCGCATGCAGCTCTAATACACATTGGGCGTTCGAAATAGCGGCTCTTATTTTAGCTTCGTGGCGTATAATGTTCGCGTTTTCAAGTGCTACACTGATTTCGGTTTCTGACATGCTTGCCACACGGACAATATCGAATTGATGAAAAACGGCTCGAAATGCCTCACGCTTCTTTAAAACGGTGATCCAGCTGAGACCGGCTTGGAAGGTTTCAAGCAATAAAAATTCAAACATTTTTCGCTCATCGTGAACCGGTTTCCCCCATTCGTTATCGTGGTAGGATTCGTATAATTCACTTCCCCGACACCAACCACAACGTGCTAAGACGGTTGCCATAGATTGAGTAATTGGTTTAATTCAGTGGTCGGCAATTGACAGGCGTTATTACTACACAGGTAATACGTGAGCGTAGTGCTGATTCTGCCCTTAAAATGCGCTAAATCAGACGGCTCTTCGCTCCAGAGTATTAGCGTTCCTGGCTGAAGGTATGTACGTTGCAAATCTTCCGCTGCAGCTTTTGCACCAGGTCCTGTAATCACCAATTCTTTGGAATCAAAAGCTTGTGTCAGTCCTTGTTCAAGCCAATTCGAAAAATTAGGACCGTACCTAAATACTTTAGTATGAATAGCGCTCAAAGCCCGTTGGGCTTGTGTTTTCCAATCGGTATGGTCGGCTAACAATCCTACGGAATGAAAGAAGTCGGCCCACATGGAATTTGCGCTTGGAATGACATTGTCCTCGATTTCCAATTGTTTTTGCCAATTTGAATCAAAAGCATTTGTATACAACCTGAAGGCACCTTCAAGTGGGAATAATTTTTCAATACTCGTCGCGGTTTGTTTGGCATGTTCTAAATAGACCTCATTTCCTGTTAGCAAGAAAACTTCAACCAAGGCTTTGCCCATGCTGCTGTAGTCGTCTAGGAAGCCATCGCCTTCCGCTGCACCGTGAAGATATTGGTGCGCGATTTTTCCGTTCGCACAAACGGTATGAAGCAGTATATCGAGTAAGGCCGTAGCCATTTTATCGTACCCGTTTTTCGGCAGAGCCCTATGTGCTTCTGCGAGCCCGACTACTAATAAGGCGTTCCAGCACGTTAGGGCTTTAGGGTCCCGCAAAGGTTTAGGACAAGATTCAATTCGATCTGCTGATGCACCGGCCAATACCTGTTGCCAATGCAGCAGGCTTTCATTTGCAGCGGCTTCATCGATATCTAACCGCTCTGCCAATGCTTTTATGGGTTGGGTTCTATGCAATATGTATTTTCCTTCCCAAGCGGAATGCTCACTGATATCAAAGTACCATTTGAACGCTTCGAAATGGGGCAGTGCTAAATCTTCTAATTCATCTATACGCCAAGTGTAGTAGCCGCCCTCCTCTCTTGGATTTTCTGATGTTGCGCTGTCTGCATCCAATGCAGCGGCATACAAGCCACTATCCAGTTTCATTTCTCTCTGAAGCCAACTCACGGTCTGTGAGATGGTCTGCGCATAAAGGTCCTGATGGTCGTTACGGTACGCTTTCGCATAAAGCCCGATTAATTGCGCATTGTCGTAGAGCATCTTCTCAAAGTGCGGGACTTTCCAAAATCGATCGGTTGCATAGCGGGTAAATCCTCCGTGCACAAAGTCATAGATTCCCCCAAGTGCCATTTTGTTTAACGTGTTATGTACAAACGACAACGTTCTGTCGTTTTGTGACAATATGCCGTGTTGTAAAAGATAGCTGTAATTACTGGGCATTGGGAATTTGGGGGCATGCGTTAATCCGCCATTCACTTCATCCCATCCGCGCATCCACGGAATTAGAACATCTTCTAAATCCGACGCCACGAAAGAACCAGGCGTGCCGCTTGTGCTGACCAGTACCATATCGCTTAGGCCTTCACGCATTTGCTGGGCATAGTCTTGTATAGTCTGTGGCGTTTCTTTCCACATTTGTGAAATTTGAGATAGCGCGGCCATCCAATCGGCCTTTGAAAAATAGGTGCCGCCCCAAACCGGTGTCCCGTCTGGTAATGCGATACAATTCAGTGGCCAGCCGCCTTGACCTGTCATTAATTGTACTGCGCTCATGTAGCGGGCGTCTAGATCTGGTCGCTCTTCACGGTCAATTTTGATCGACGTAAAATGGGCATTCATTAGAGCCGCTACCTCTTCGTCTTCAAAACTTTCCTCTTCCATCACATGGCACCAGTGACAACTGGAATACCCTATGGAAAGAAGCAATAAACGCTCGTCTTTGACGGCTTGAGCCAACACGTCTGCCGACCAGAGCTGCCAATGTACCGGGTTATTGGCATGTTGCCTTAAATAAAGGCTTCCGCTCTGGTGCAGTTCGTTTTTCATTACTTCTGCTGGGCGTAGTTTTCGTAGAAATACGGGATGGTTTCAATGCCTTTAAAGTAGTTGAAAACGCCGTAGTGTTCGTTAGGACTATGGATAGCATCGCTATCTAATCCGAAGCCCATGAGAATACTTTTTGCACCTAATTGCTGTTCGAATAGAGCAACGATAGGAATGGAGCCGCCACTACGTACAGGCAAGGCCGCTTTGCCAAAAGTTTTTTCGTAGGCTTTGGACGCGGCTTGATAGGCCGGATTCGTTGTATGAGTTACATACGGCAGTCCTCCGTGATGTGGCTTGATCTTGACTTTTACTGAAGCAGGGGCAATGGCTGTGAAATGCTTGATAAACTTCTCGGTAATGGCTTCTGGATTTTGACCGGGGACCAAACGCATTGAAATTTTAGCATACGCCTTCGATGGAATGACGGTTTTTGCGCCTTCACCAATGTAGCCGCCCCACATTCCATTAACATCCAAGGTCGGTCGTATAGAAGTGCGTTCAGGCGTAGTATAGCCGTCTTCGCCCCAAACGTCACCAATGCCTATGCTTTCTTTGAACGCTACTTGACTAAAAGGAGCTTTAGCCATAAGTGCTCGTTCTTCATTACTCACCACCTCTACACCGTCGTAGAACCCATCAACCGTAATTTGTCCATTATCATCGTGCAACGACGCCACCATTTTTGCAAGAATATTTAACGGATTGGCGACGGCACCGCCGTAGAGTCCAGAGTGCAAATCTCTGTTGGGGCCAGTAATTTCAACTTCTACATAACTCAACCCACGCAGACCGGTGGTAATAGAAGGAGTAGTGTTGCTTATCATTCCTGTGTCAGAAATAAGAATGGTATCACAAGCCAATTTTTCTTTATGCTGCGCCACGAAAGGTTCTAGGTTACTGCTTCCTACCTCTTCTTCGCCTTCAATCATGAATTTAATATTGCACGGAATCTCACCGTTGCTTTTCATGATTTCGAACGCCTTGAGGTGCATGAACATTTGACCTTTATCATCACACGCACCACGCGCAAAAATGGCACCGTCAGGGTGGATTTTTGTGGTTTTAATAACCGGTTCGAAAGGGTCATTGTCCCATAGATCAATGGGATCCGCCGGTTGTACATCGTAATGGCCGTAAACCAGAACAGTCGGTAAATGAGGATCTACCAGACACTCACCATAAACAATAGGGTGCCCCGCTGTAGGAAAAATCTCAACAGCATCTAATCCCAAGGACTTCATATGCTCCGCGATGTGCGCTGCACATTTCGCAACGTCAGCATTGTAGGCGGGATCGGCAGAAATGGATGGAATACGTAAAAGGCCAAAGAGCTCCTCTAATAAGCGTTCTTTGTTTGCCTCGATAAAAAGTTTGGGGTCTGTCATGTGGAACCAATTTTAATAGTCTTCTCAAAGTTAACTGCTAACAATTGAAGTGCCGTACAACATTTAATTTTTCTATATTCGGGCATGCGCAAATGGCTCGTCATAATCGTTGTTTTGTTCGGCCCGTTTTTAACGGCTCAGCCCAGCATGACGGTCAATAGCACAGGCAACTACAAGAAGCCGTATTGGATGGCGGCGAATATTCTAGTAGATTCTACGTTGTCCATTTACAATATGGGTCAAAACGCAATGCCCCTTACACAAGCAAACACCACTCAAATCGGCTATTTCGAGGCAAATGACACTACCTTCCCTGTACAGTCGGGAATCGTAATGGTTGCTGCACAGAACGCTTCGGATGTCATCTCTGCTACAAATGGAAATGGGAATAATGTGACATTCACGGATGCTGAACTTTCTTCTGTTTTGACCCAATTAGGTTCTTCTGGCTACGCTATTAAAGACATGGTTCAAATTGAATTTAGTTTCATCGCTCAGTCGGACTCCATTATGTTTAATTATTGCTTCGGTTCCCACGAATACGATGGTTATACCTGTAGTAATTTCAATGATGTATTTGGTTTTTTCTTGGAAGGACCCTACATCAATGGCGTAAGTGCTCCCGTCAACGGTTCCGTGGTACGCAATATCGCTACCATTCCAGGAACCAATGTTCCGATTGCTGTTAACACTATTAATTCGGGTACGCCATCAGGCAGCTATCCCGCATCGAATTGTTCATCGGCCAATCCAAATTTCGTTGCCCATAGTGGGTATTATAATGCGTCAAACGGCTCCATAACCACGCTAGACGGTTATACGGATAAGTTTACAGCCAAGGCTGAGGTACAGTGCGGCGGCTGGTATACGATTCGATTAAAACTCGCCAATGTTTCTGATGCAGCGCTCTCGAGTGCGGTATTTTTGGAAAAGCAATCACTAAAAGGTCCTGAATTGACCATCATTGATTCCACCAATGTGGGCAATAGCTTCAATGATACGATGCTCGTCGAAGGCTGTAACAAGAATGAAATCATTTTTGCACGCAATGCAAACCTTAGTGTGAGTATGAAGATTCCTATTTACGTGGATACTGTTCTGAGTACCGCTGTTGAAGGTGTTGATTTTTCTGTTTTACCGGATACGCTGTACCTCGCGCCTTATCAAACCGCAGATACCTTAACGTTTTATGTTTACGATGACAATATTTCAGAGATAAACGAAAGCTTAACTATCGTGCAAGATTATATCTACACGGATTGTTACAACTATCCGGTGCGTAGGATGAGCTATCTCATTCGGGATAAAGATTCATTGGAAGGCACACTCACTTTGAATGCCGCTTCGGATACCGTTAATTGTCCTGGTGATAGTGTCGAGCTTTCAGTAGTAGCAACGGCCTTCGAAGGTTCGTTCGACGGCTTTTGGCTCGTAGACAGTACGTATGTTCCGTCGCGCTATTTCCAAGTGGACGGTGATACCACCTTTGAGTATCTTTTATTTGACGAATGTGGTGATACTGTGCTGTTTACGCAAGATGTTTTCTTGAAACCGTACGAGCCTATGACTTTTGAACGTGATACCATCCGTGTTTGTCCAGGGGATAGCGCTTATCTTGCGCCGGTTTATTTAGGGGGTGAAGACCCTTTAACGTTCTATTGGTTGGATAACCTAACACAGAACAATCCACGTATTATTTTGCCTTGGAACGACACGACCTTTGTGCCATTTAGTGTGTCGGACGGTTGTGATGTATTGCTTTTAGACAGTGCTTTGGCTATAAATATGCCTAAGCCTTCGGCCGGTTTCCAATACCTGAATGATCCTTACGTTCCCTTACGAGTGGCTTTTAGTGAGAAAGCACAGAATGAGGTAAGCTGGACATGGTATTTGGATTCGACAGTAATCACGGGAGAGGAGTTTGAATACGATTTTGCCCGACCAGGCGATTTTGAAGTCACCCAGGTAGTTACTAGTGATTTCGGTTGTATCGATAGCATTACCTTAATTGTGGCTGTTGAAACCGATTTCTACCTCTATATTCCGACCGCCTTCTCTCCAAATAACGATGGAATAAATGACTGCTTCAATATAAAGGGTGTAGGTTTTGAAGGTATTGATTTCCAAATCTTCAACCGTTGGGGTAATCCGGTTTATTCCAGCCAAGACGAGTCTGATTGCTGGGACGGAACCTATAATGGTAAGCCATTACCTATTGGCGCCTACAGCTGGAGGTTAATGGTCGACCTGCCTTTCGATGAAATCGCGATCAAAGAAGGTATTCTAAACATCATACGTTAATTACAAAAATGGAATGGTCAGCACACCAATGACCAGCACCAATTTGTATCCCAAATGTGCCCATCTCAGGTTGTGTAAGTTGATGGATCGCAGTGCTATTAGGTTAGACACCGTCAGCATGAGCAATAAGGTCACAATTCCGTACGACGCGTAATCACTGAAAAGTGGCCGCGTAAAATAGGCAGGCGTCCATGCGAGTACGGTGTTAATGACTAGAACCAATTGGACCTTTCCGGTCCCATATACTGCGGCGACATTTACTTTTCCCGCGATAATATCCCCTTTGAACCCTAGTAAATCTTTGACCAGTTCACGAGAAAAAAGTGCAAGTCCGAGCAACATGCCGTAGGCTAGTGTAGGAATACTGATAAAATCATGGTAAACGCTGATGCCAAAAAACGGCATTAATCCTATGATTGCGGCACTGGCATGTCCCACGAACGGGATATTGCGTAAGCGGTGTGAATACAACCAAAGTAAGAATGCGTAAAGGCCGTAATACCCTAAGGCGCGCCAACTGACGCTAAAAGCTATGAGCAATCCGGAGAACAATAAAATTCCAGCTACACGAAGTGAGGTGCTTTTCCGAACCAATCGTTCAAAAGAGGTTTGCCGGGGTCGATTGATACTGTCGGCTTCGATGTCATAAAAGGTGTTGATAAGGAAGCCACTTGCGAGTATGAGCGCAGATGCCCAAATGCTTAGGTGTGTTCCGGCGTCCGTTAAGAGTGGAATGCGCGCGTATTTATCGGCAAACACATAAAGTGCTGCTAAATACTGTCCTAAGAGAAGTAATAAAATGTTGTACCAGCGAATCTGACTTAATAGCGCCAATACTTTTAACGCATTTAGGCGTCTTTTACTGATGGGTTTCAAAAGCGGTAAACCACTTCAGGGGCATAACCCTGGAATTTTTCCTTAATGCTTTCGTAATCACGGGTGAATCCCATGACAAAACCTCCACCACCGGAGCCACAAAGTTTTAAAAAGTACTCCTCAGTTTCTAGGCCTTCTTTCCATAGGTTGTGAAAACCGTTTGGAATCATTGGATCGAAATTATCTAAAACTAAGGCACTGAGTTTCTTGAGGTTTGTGAACAAAGGTCCGCGATCACCTCTGACAAAGGCTTGAATACACGCATCGTTGTATTTGACAAACTGGTTTTTAAGCATTTTACGGAAGCCTTCTTCTTTGAGTTTCTCCATAAAAATGGCAACCATGGGTTGGGTTTCTCCTGGAGCGCCACTGTTTAATAGGAATACCGCCCCTTTTCCTGCATTAACAGGTAAGTTAACAGTGCCGAGTTCATCTTTACTCTGGATCAACAAAGGCAATCCTAAGTAGCAAATGGTTGGGTCGATACCGCTGCTTTTTCCGTGGAAATAGCTCTCCATCCAGCTGAACAACTGCTTCAATGCTTTGATGTCTGAGGGTTGCTCAGGACTGGCCGGAATTTTATCTAAACAGTAGCGGTCGTATATCGCAGCAACTAAAGCTCCTGAGGAACCCACACCAAACCCTTGGGGGATGCTGGAGTCAAAATATAATCCGTTTGATAGATCCTTTTCAAAGGCGCTAAAATCAAAACGACACGGCGCCTCTGGGCTCTTTAGATACGTTAAGTAAGCGATGAGGTGCTCGTTACTCTTTGCTTGCTCCGCGTTGGGAGCATTGTCGAATTGAAAAGCACCTTTATAGTAAGTGTGGGGAATAGAGAGACCCATGCTATCTTTTATGATACCATATTCTCCGAAGAGGAGTACTTTTCCGTAGAAGAGTGGGTTCTTATGTTCCATTAACCTATTTTTTCTGGACCTGTGCCAACTGCGTCACATAGATAACTCCCGTCCTTACAAAAAGTTTTTAGGTGTTCCTCTATGAACGACAAAGTTACGTCTTTATGTGATGCCGGGTACAAAAGGTGCACGTTGGCCCCCGCGTCCAAAGTAAAATACAACGGTGTTCCGGTCTCTGCCCGGAAGGCCCATACCGCTTCTATCACCCTCAATGTGTTTGGATGCATTAGAATGAAATACGGCGTTGATGCCATCATCATGGCATGTAAAGTGAGTGCTTCGCTTTCAACGATAGAACCAAAGGCCTCTAGGTTACCTGTACGCAGGGCTGTTAAAAGAGCCGTTTGGTTCGTATGCGCCTGCTCAAATCTTGCTTTAGCATAGGGGTGCCCCTCCATGAGTTGGTGGCCTACTGTAGAGCTTACTTTCTTTGTTCCTTTATCGACCAATAAAATGGTGTCTTGAAAGGATTTAAATACTGGGTCAATACTATGGTACGCGACAGCAAATTTATCATTGCTACCGGGTGTGTTTTCATGTGTGCCCCAGGCTGCCATGGGACCGTAAAGCGATCTTGATCCGCTGCCAGATCCCAAGCGAGCTGCTTCACTTGCTTCTTCAAAGAAGTCAGAAATAGCAAGGCCTAGCGCTTCTTTAATACTCATTAAGCAAAGCGACAAAGCGCTCATTCCTGAAGCACTAGAAGCAATGCCAGAACTGTGCGGAAAGCTGTTGCTGGTATGCACTTCAAAATCGTATTGATCCGTAAACGGGAAAAGCGTTTGTGTGCGATCTAAAAATGTATGGATTTTCGGCAGAAAACCGGGCGCTTCTTTGCCTTCAAGAAAAACGGTCACCTTACCCGTACCCTTTTTGTATTTCAGAGTTGTTGTGGTTGCCGCCGCGCTCAACGTGAAGCTGATCGACGGGTTGGCAGGCAATTGGACAGGATACTTTCCCCAATATTTAACTAGGGCAATGTTCGACGGGCTTTTCCAGGTAACTTCTTTCATCCTCTACTCAAAGGAAATACCGCTCACATTGTTCGCGCGGTCAATTTTTTTAATCAAACCCTGTAACGTTTTACCAGGTCCGCATTCCACGAAGTCTGTTGCGCCATCAGCCATCATTTCCTGAACACTTTGTGTCCATTTTACGGGTGCCGTTAATTGATCGATCAAATTCTTCTTGATTTCTGCAGGTTGTTGTACCGCTTTTGCAACACTGTTTTGATAGACGGGACAAACCGGCGTGTTGAATTCTGTCGCTTCAATGGCCGCGGCCAATTCTGCACGTGCAGGTTCCATTAACGGACTGTGAAAAGCACCGCCCACGGGAAGGACTAATGCGCGTTTCGCACCTGCTTCGGTAGCCTTGGCACAGGCCATTTCTATGGCATTGAAGGTTCCTGAAATTACTAATTGGCCTGGGCAATTGTAGTTTGCTGCAACTACGATACCGTCTACAGCCGCACAAATCTCTTCAACTGCTTCATCACTCAACCCCAAGATTGCGGCCATTGTAGAAGGTTGTGCCTCACACGCTTTTTGCATCGCTTTTGCACGTTTGCTCACTAAGGTCAGCGCATCAGTGAAACTCAAGGCGCCGGCGGCACACAAGGCTGAAAATTCACCTAGGCTGTGCCCTGCGACCATATTCGGTTGGAAATCATTGCCCATCAGTTTTGCCATGATCACACTCATAGTAAAAATAGCGGGTTGAGTAACCTTCGTTTGTTTCAGCTCTTCCGCATCTCCTTCGAACATAATTTTACTTAGTTCGAATCCTAAAACGCGGTCGGCTGTATCGAACAATTCGCGTGCTTCTTTATGACTTTCGTAAAGATCCTTACCCATTCCTGGGTATTGGGCGCCTTGGCCCGGAAATACATAGGCTTGTTTCATTCTCCGTAGTATTCAATAATGTTATTATGTGTTTCAGCCAATTGAATTTTATGCAATTCAGCGCCGTATTCAGCGACTTTGGGCGCTAAGATTCGCCAAAATTCATAGGCGATGATTTCTGCGGTTGGCTGTTTACCGGCCATGAAATCGATATCTAAGTTTAAGTTTTTATGGTCCACAACGTCTATAACGTGCTCACGGACGATCTGTTTGAGGTCAAACAAGTTCATGACAAATCCCGTATCTGGATTGATTTCACCTTTAACGGTTACCTCGAGCTCGAAATTATGCCCGTGGTAATTCTCGTTGGAACATTTTCCAAAAATGCGTTTGTTCGTTGCAGCATCCCATTTGTCGTTCCAAAGTTTGTGCGCCGCACAAAAGTGTTCTTTTCGCTTGATGTAAATCATGCTTAGTAAAGTTTAGGCAAAGATACAATAGGCATACTTCACACCGATTCTATGCTTTTGAAAGTTCTTCCCAATCATTATGGTTTTGGACAAATTCTTGACAAGCGAGCATTAACATTGGGTAAAGGGTGGAAAACCACTCCTCCAAATGTGCTAAACAGTCGTATACCGGTCCTTCAAAAAAATCAACGAGAGGTGCGCCACCCGGATGTCTCTGGGCGATACCACGTGCTGCGCTAAGTAGTCCGTCTATTTCACGGTAGCTCAGCAGCCAATGGTGTTCTAGTAAGTACGGTGCCATTGCGGCGGCCCGGCCTTTGAGTAGCGATTTGTGTTTCGCAATGTCCGATTCCGCCGATGCAATAAATGCCGTAAGGCTTTGTTGTGCAGAAGAAGCTTGCAGTTGTCTAAAGCGTTCCCAATTGCGCTGAAGGAAATAATCTCCCAGCAAGTCGAGTGCTACCGCTGAATATTTACCCGTGAAAGGTCGAATGTGCTTTTTGGCAGCTTTCGTCAGCGGATGTTGATCGGTGTAGTCGTCAATGAATCGGTGCAGGTCTATACCCAGTCGTTGTGGTGGGGACGCTGCAGCTCGCCATGCATTTCCTTTGAAGCCGTCGCCCGAAAAATTGAACACCCGCACTTCAGCGATGTTCGGGCTGAGGTGCAGGTGTGCAGTAAAATTCATTTTAGTAGTGCACCAAGGTGCGGGTCGACATTAAGCGCCTTTGACTTCGAATTCGAAGGCTTCCATTACTGGATTAATCAAAAGCTTTTCACAAGCTTCTTTGACCAACGCTTCAGCCGCAGCTTGGTCAGCCGCTTCAACGTCTAAAGTGAAGTGTTTGCCAATGCGGACGTTTGTCAACGCATCTAGGCCAATATTTTTAAGATTCGCACTTACCGTTTTTCCTTGAGGATCCAAAAGAGCCTTTTGAGGCATTACATTGATTTCAGCAGTGAATTTCATTTCTGGTTATTTAATGGTGTTGGCGCTGTTCTTTAAGGCGAATGCGCTAATAATTGGTAGCAAAAATACGATAATTGACAAGGTCAATGCACCAAAAAATGGAATCATTATTACGAACATTCCAACAAGAATGTATTGCCCCCATTTGCGACGCTTCGTCCCGCCTCCTTTTAGACTCATCACTTTAAACGTGGCGTTTTGCCAAAAAACGGTATACAAGGCTAACGCTACGAGGCCTACATGCCAAAGCAATAACGTTGTGCCTTCAAAGGACATCATCCAATCCCAATTTTCCCATTGCCCCATCCAACTCCAAAGTCCTAGAGCAAAAAGCGCATTTGCTGGAGTGGGCATCCCCGTAAAATCCTTGTCTCCATCTTCTTTTAGGTTGAAAACGCCAAGTCGGTAAATGCTGGATGCGGTAACAAGCGCTCCTATGAGCATCGCCCACGGTTGTGGCATACGTGCAAAGTCCGCTAAAATTGAGCTCCAAATAAAACCAGATACCGCTCCAAAGGATATAGCATCAGCTAAAGAATCTAATTGCTTACCTAATTCTGATGAAACCCCCACTTTACGCGCGGCCCATCCGTCTAGGGCGTCAAATGTAGCCGCTGAAAGTAGAGCAATGACGAGGCCGGTCGAGCTAGCATTGACGATGAAATAGATGGCCATCATTCCGCAGATGGCATTGGCTAATGTTAAAAGATTCGGAATGTGTTTCATACGGTGCAAAGATGCATTAATTTGCCGCTATGTCTTCAGTGAAAAAAACACCTATCGTGATTTTGATGGCCCTGGCCTTGGTCTTACTGACTTTGGCCTGGACTTTTCCACACCTTGGAGTGTTGATTATTCCGGCCTTCGTGCTACTCCTTGATATCTCAAAACGTTCGGGACCGCGTTACTGGCGTTTATACGCAGTCATGGCGCTTTGGAACGCTACAACGACTTATTGGATTGCAAACGCGCACCCCTTGGGAGTTGTCGCAACGGTGGGTATTAACGGCGCACTCATGGCATTTGCGTTGTGGTTTAGTGTTCGTGCTGAAGAAATGCTTTGGCGTTTTCCGTCGTTTCGAGCGAAGCGCTGGCTCCACGTTCTTCCGTTGTTAGCTTGTTGGTTATCCTTTGAGCAATTGCACGAATATTGGGGGCTGGCCTTTCCTTGGCTGCATTTAGGGAACGCCTTTAACGGCATGCCTTACCTTGTGCAATGGTACCAATTCGTTGGAAATTCTGGCGGTACGTTGTGGGTTCTGTTAGTGGCTTACACCTTACACATGCGTGGTACCACGTCTAAAAGAGCACTTTGGCTTTTTATAACGCCCGTAGTGTGGAGTCTTGTGCTGTGGTATGTTCCTGCTAATGAGCCGTCAAATCAACTCCGTGTTGCAGTGGTCCAACCAAATATTGATGCTTACACCGAAAAATGGGATTTAGCGGAATCGGAGCAGATTCAAAAAGTGGACCGATTACTTCAAACCCACCTCGCCCAAAAGCAAGTGGATTTGATCGTCCTACCGGAGACGTTTTTGCCCGATGCACGGGAGGAAAGCAGCTACGGCAATCGCCCCAATGATAAGCTTCTTCATGAAATGCTCGATCGATACGGGAAAACCGCGATTTTTGGGGCGACTACCTATGATTTTCAGCAAGTACCGGACGTCTTCAACCGCCCATACGGCGATAAATACTACACCCTATACAACACGGCCCTATTTCGCAATAGTGCCGGTGAAACGGCCCTGTATCACAAAGGGAAACTAGTTGTCGGTGGCGAAACCATGCCGTTCGTTCAACTGCTCAAGCCTTACCTGGGCGATTGGGCCATTGATCTGGGGGGTACTTCTGGTACTTTAGGAGTATCTGCCCGTCGAAAAGTATTCAAAGATGCGAATGTTGGCCTCAAACTTGCGCCCATTATCTGCTGGGAAAATGAATTTTCAGATTACGCGACAGCATATGCTCGAGAAGGTGCCAATTTGATCGCGGTCATTACCAATGATGGGTGGTGGGGTAATACTGCGGGTCACCTTCAGCACCTCCGGTTCGCGGGCCTTCGTGCTATTGAACAAGGTAAATATGTGGTACGCAGCGCGAATACGGGTGTATCTAGTGTGATTGATGCTAAAGGACGCGTATTGCGTCGCTTGGATTGGGATACAGAGGGCGTTATTGTTGCTGATGTGCCATTGTTGGAAGGGAAGACGCTTTATGTCCGGACGGGAAACTGGATAGGGAAGGCTGCCGTTGGACTTTTCACGTTGTTGGTCCTAATAATACTTTTTAGCAGATTTTTCAGATTAAAACCACGCTAAGCAATCCGCGTGTGTAACTTTGTTACTTCCTAAAAACAAAATTCAATGAGTTCTTACGACGTAGTTGTAATAGGTTCTGGACCTGGAGGATATGTAAGTGCCATCCGTTGTGCCCAGCTGGGCATGAAAACTGCACTGGTTGAAAAGTACGCGACACTGGGCGGCACATGTCTCAATGTGGGTTGTATACCTTCTAAAGCGCTGCTTGATTCTTCTGAGCATTACCATGCTGCAGTGCATTCTTTTGAATCGCACGGAATCAATATTGATCCGCCAAAAATTGACTTTGCAAAAATGATTGAACGTAAAGCAGGCGTGGTAAGCACGACCTGTGACGGTATCGATTATTTGATGAATAAAAACAACATCGATGTACTTCGTGGATTCGGGTCATTGAAAGACAAGAATACCGTTGTTGTTGCGGGTGAAAAGACCACTGAAGTAAGCGCCAAGCATATCATTTTGGCCACAGGTTCAAAGCCTATTGAATTGCCTTTTGCGAAATTCGATAAGGAGCGTGTCATCTCTTCGACAGAAGCATTGAGCTTGAAAGAAATTCCAAAACACATGATCGTCATTGGCGGTGGTGTGATTGGTTTGGAATTGGGTTCGGTTTACAAACGCTTAGGTGCTGAGGTAACCGTCTTGGAATACGCAAACAGCATCATTCCTACTATGGACAGTGCGATGGGTAAAGAATTGATGCGCAGCTTGAAGAAAATTGGCATGAAATTCAGCCTGTCTACTAAGGTGAGTAATGTAACGCGTGATGGTGATGTTGTCAAGGTTACAGCCACCAACAAGAAAGGTGAAGAAGTAACCTTCGAAGGCGACTACTGTTTGGTAGCTGTAGGTCGTGGCGCATACACGGCTAAATTGGGTCTTGAGAACGTTGGTATTTCGACTGACGAACGTGGACGTATCGCTGTGAATGATCATTTGCAGACTGCTGTACCTAATATTTACGCCATAGGTGATGTTGTTCGTGGTGCGATGTTGGCCCACAAAGCAGAAGAGGAAGGTGTCTTTGTGGCTGAATCTATTGCTGGTGAAAAACCGCATATCAACTATAACTTGATTCCTGGAATTGTCTACACGTGGCCAGAAGTAGCGGCGGTGGGTAAAACTGAAGAGGAATTGAAGGAATCCGGCGTTGCTTACAAAAGCGGTTCATTTCCTATGCGTGCGCTAGGCCGCTCTCGTGCCTCGGGAGACATCGATGGTGTAGTGAAGGTATTGGCAGATAAAGCCACTGATGAAGTATTAGGTGTGCATATTGTTGCTGCCCGAGCTGCGGATATTATCATGGAAGCAGTAACGGCTATGGAATTCCGTGCTTCCGCGGAAGATATCGCACGGATTTGTCACGGTCACCCGACGTACACGGAAGCCTTGAAAGAGGCTGCACTGGCTGCCACAGCGAATCGCGCTATCCACAGCTAATGACTACCGCATCGGCGCATTCGGTCGATCCGATTCTTTTAGAAAATCGGCTGTTGGAGTTATCCAGCAGTCGATCTTTTTTTGCCTTATATACCTCCCAAGGCTACGACAGTAAGTGGGGCGAATATGAACTTCTCTTTGCTTGGGGAGCTAAGGCCGTTTTCGATACCGACGCCCTGAAAAATGGTGCATTAGACAACGGTTGGCGTTTTGGTTTTCTTGGGTATGAGTTGCGCCATGAGTTCGAACGTCTGGCCAAGGGTAATCCAGCTATTGGTCAATGGCCACAAGCGCAATTTTTTGAACCGGAAGTAGTGGGGACCTTGGATAAGGCAGGTAATTTAACCGTTTTTGCAGACACACCTGCTGCAGCGTTGGCTGCTGTTTTGGAACCCGCGAAGGGGGGCGATGTGGGCAACACGATATTGGACTTTCAACCAGTGGAGTCCCGTGAATCGTACCTCGAAGCCGTTAGAGATTTACAAGAGCACATTCAATACGGGGACATTTACGAAGTGAATTACTGTACAGCCTTTAAGGCGGAATACAGTGCGTTGGATAGTGCGCAGTTATTTAAGCAAATGGCGCAGGCAACGAAAGCGCCTTTCAGTGCCTATGTAAAAATGGACCAATTGGAACTTTTGTGCACCTCCCCCGAGCGCTACATACTTAAGAAAGGGGACCAATTGTGGTCGCAACCCATCAAAGGCACTAACCGTAGATTGACAGAAAACAATCACGTGCAAGAGCGACTGTTGGTTGCGGATGAAAAAGAGCGCGCAGAAAATGTGATGATTGTCGACCTCGTCCGCAACGATTTAAGCCGTGTAGCTGCAAAGGGAACCGTACAGGTGGAAGAACTTTTTGGCGTTTACCCTTTTAAAAACGTGAATCAAATGATCTCAACGGTCACCTGCAAGACCCGGCCGGAAACATCAAATTGGGATATTTTAAAGGCGACATTCCCAATGGGTTCTATGACCGGAGCTCCGAAGATCAGTGCAATGGAATTGGCGGAGCGTTATGAGAAAACAGAGCGCGGCATCTATTCCGGTGCGTTGGGCTACGTGAAACCAAACGGCGATTTTGACTTCAATGTGGTCATTCGCAGTATTGCGTTGGACGGTAAGCAGGGCATAGCTTCTGCCCATGTAGGCGGCGCAATAACCATACTCAGTGTCCCCGAACGTGAATACGAGGAGTGCTTACTTAAGGCGGAATCGCTTCTTCAAAGTGCGGCCGGTCGGGATTCGCAGCATTAATTGTAATTTTGGGAAATGCACCCAATGCTCCATGTATCATGTTAGATTTAAAGCCAGGATCTAAGGCTGTTTTAGGATTCAGTGGCGGCGTAGATTCTGTAGTCTTGAGCCAATTTCTTTTGGACCGCTACAACATCCGCCCCTACTTGTTGCACGTGAATTATGGGCTGCGCGAAGAATCGGATGAAGATGCACGCTGGTGCCAGTGGTATGCGCAAGAATACCGGTTCGAAATTCAAGTATTGAATGCAGATCCATCGCAGCGTTCGGGCGAAAATGTGCAGAATTGGGCGCGTAAAGTACGGTATGCTTGGTTCCAAGAACGTGCGGAAGCGTTAGGGGCTGAATACATCTTTACTGCCCACCATATGGATGATCGCAGGGAAACCTTTTTGATGAATGCGCTTCGTGGTTCTGGATTGATTGGTATTACGGGCATGAACAGTGCTTTAATTACTCGCCCGCTGGCGCACCTGGATAAAGGAGCCATACTCGACTACGCAAAAGAGCGCGAGCTGCCCTGGCGGGAAGATGCTTCCAACAAATCCTTGAAATACACCCGGAATAAATTTAGAAACCTACTCGCACCAATCTTAGATGAGGTAGAGCCCCGTTGGATGGGCGGTTTGAAAAAAACGGTTGAAAACCTAGAACGGGATCGTGACCTGCTCTTGGGGTTCATGACACAATGGAAAAGTGAATGGACCACTACTTCTGGCAAAGAGGTTATGGTGAAAATGGGACCTTGGGTAAAAAGTGAGGTGGGGCAAAACTTGTTGTACAAATTGGCCCAACAAACCGATTCGGGCTTCAACTTTGAAGAAGTCGGCCACGTATTACGTGGCGATGTTGGTCAAATGACGCGCGGTAAAAATCATTTGCTGATTAAGGATCGAGAATTCTTTTTCCTCGTGCCGGCCTATGAAAAGGACACGCGCGTATATTCCATTGACAGTTTTGAAGCATTGGACCAATTGCCGTTTCAATTGCACCTTGAAAAGACATCAACATCTGCTTGCATTTTCGACGCGCACCATGAATACTTGAGCGAGGCTGCTGTGCAGTTTCCGTGGACGGTCCGCCTATGGCGACCTGGTGACACCTTTCGCCCTTTAGGTATGAACGGATCAAAAAAAATATCTGATTTTTTAAATAACCTCAGACTACCGCGCCACCGCAAGGAACAGACCTACGTCGTCCTTAAAAATGAGACGATCATATGGGTTTTAGGCCACCGTATTGCTGAATCGGCTAGAGTTGGTGAAGGGGATAACTTCGCCTATCTTGCAACTCTTAAATAACCTAGATTACATGAAGCGTTTTTTATTCGCAATTTTCACTTTAATCACCGTTGTAGCCACGGCACAACCTAAGGCCGTCACCTGGTCTACCAGCATTGAACATACGGAGGAATTCACTTTGCTCACGGTCCATGCGGATATTGAGCCGGGTTGGCATTTATACAGCCAAAATCTCGCAGATGGGGGCCCTATTCCTACTTCTTTTTTGTTGGATACGTCATCCTCCTTTACTGCAGTAGGTGTTTGGGAAGAGGGCGAGCCACATGTGGAATTTGACCCTAATTTTGATATGGATTTGGCCTATTTCTCGGAATCGGCTGACTTTACAATCAAACTGCAACCGCATGAAGAAGATTTTTCCATTGCGGGCGAATTAGAATTTATGGTGTGTAACGACGAAATGTGTCTACCACCAACTTATGAGGACTTCAATGCCACTGTTACGGGCGCTCCGGTTCCTTCTATATGGAAGGGGATGGGCACGACCTTCTGGCTTGGATTCTTGGGCGGTTTTGCTGCACTTATCATGCCGTGTATTTTCCCGATGATACCGCTTACGGTGAGTTTCTTTACGAAACAGAGTAAGACCAAAGCGGAAGGGATTGTTAAGGCCTCGATCTATGGTATCGGTATCATTGTCATCTACGTGGGATTAGGACTTTTGGTTACGCTCCTTTTTGGTGCAGATAGCTTAAATAAAATGGCTACGAACCCTTGGTTCAATCTGGCCTTCTTTGCACTTTTCGTAGTGTTTGCAGCGAGCTTCTTCGGGGCTTTTGAAATTACATTGCCTTCGAGTTGGGTGAATAAAGCGGATGATGCGTCCAACAAGGGCGGTATGGTTGGTATTTTCTTCATGGCTTTTACCTTGAGTTTGGTAAGTTTTTCCTGTACTGGTCCAATCATCGGTTCATTGCTTGTCAAAGCAGCCTCCGGCGGATCCTTACTAGGGCCAGCCGTTGGAATGTTTGGTTTTGCCCTTGCGCTCGCTATTCCATTTACCCTATTTGCGGCCTTCCCAGGCTGGTTAAATTCCCTGCCTTCTTCCGGAGGTTGGTTGAACACGGTGAAGGTGACCTTAGGATTTTTAGAATTGGCGTTTGCCTTGAAATTTTTATCTACGGCCGATATGGTGATGCAGTGGCATCTACTGGAACGTGAATTGTTCCTCGCTATCTGGGTCGCCATTGCGTTTGCGACGGCGTTCTACTTATTGGGTGCTTTCCGGATGCCTCTAGACAGTCCCGTGCAAAGCATAGGTGTGAGCCGATTATTTATTGCCCTTACCTTCTTAATCATGGGCTTTTACATGCTGCCTGGAATTTTCGGAGCGCCTGTAAAACTCATCGCAGGTTTCCCGCCGCCAGAGCATTATGCTGAGCAACGAGGAGGGGCCTTTGCACAACCAAACATCACAACAGTGGTATCCGGTGAACAGGCCAGTGTACAGCCGGAATTAGGCGAACATTGTCCCAACGGCCTTCCTTGTTTTAACGACTACGAAGCCGGTTTGGCTTACGCGAAAGAAGTCGGTAAGCCCATCATGATTGACTTTACGGGTTGGGGCTGTGTAAATTGCCGTAAAATGGAAGAAAATGTATGGGTGGACGAACGCGTTCATCAGCGTCTTCGCGACAACGTGGTCTTGGTCTCATTGTATGTAGATGCCCGTCCTGAGTTACCCGAAGATGAGCAATACATCAGCGAAATTACAGGTCGTAAAATCAAGAATATTGGAAATAAATGGAGTGAATTCCAAGAGGTGAACTTCCAGGAAGTAAGCCAACCGCTCTATGTTATTTTAGGACACGATAACCTCGAGCCTTTGGTGGAGAAAAATGCGTACAACCTCGATGTAGAAGCGTACATCGACTGGCTTGACCGCGGAGTCGCAGCATTCGAAAAATAAACTGCTTTGAAATATTTCTAACGCCCGGACAGAACCATCTGCTCCGGGCGTTGTTTTTTGGATATGGAAGCAACGCTGGAAGAACGGTACCGACTTCGTCAAGATGAGAAAGTTGTGGGCTACGCAAGGAAAATTGGCGGGCGCACGCTTTTCTACAGTCGCGACGGGTTTTGGTGGTCGGGTATTAAAATTGAACATAATCAGATCGATGAAAGCATCGGTATTTATGATATTGATCGCAAAATGCTTCACGAATGGGATATTGTTGAATACCGTCTAGAAGAGGACCGCGACCGGTTAGGTGCCTTTCTTTGGTCCACAAAACGTAAGTGCTTCTGTATTGTAGATGTTAAAGATCCAGAAATTGAGGTCCCCCTCTTTGTGGATGACCTGCAGTTATTTCAGCCTCAAGACCTTCGTTTCAAGGCCTACCTATTCGAAAATCCAGATTTAATGGAAGAGTTAGGTGTGAGAGACGAATGATAGCTATTTTAGCAGTTCAGTACTAACGTAGCGCAAAAGCACGATGAACACCAACTTTGTAGAAGAATTGAAATGGCGCGGCATGTTACACGATATCATGCCCGATACCGAAGAATTGCTTACCCAAGAAATGGTCAGTGGTTATATAGGTTTTGATCCAACAGCCGATTCTTTGGGGGTAGGAAACATGGTGCAAATCATGACACTGGTTCACTTTCAGCGTGCAGGACACAAACCCATTGCTCTTGTTGGTGGCGCAACAGGTATGGTGGGTGATCCATCGGGGAAAAGCGCAGAGCGCAATTTATTGGATTTAGCTACGCTTAATCATAACCTGGAAAGCCAAAAAGCACAATTGGCCAAATTCTTAAATTTTGACTGTGGCGAGAACAGCGCCGAGATTGTCAATAATTACGATTGGTTCAAAGAGTTTGATTTTTTAGGGTTTATTCGTGATGTAGGGAAGCACATGAGTGTGAACTACATGATGGCGAAAGACAGTGTGAAAAACAGGCTCGAAACGGGAATGAGTTTTACTGAATTTTCGTACCAATTGATCCAAGGTTACGACTTTTACCACCTTTGGAAGAACAACGGTGTGAAGCTTCAAATGGGCGGTTCTGATCAGTGGGGGAACATCACCACAGGGACCGAACTCATTCGTCGCTTAGGTCGCGGCTCAGCACATGCGCTGACTACACCTTTAATCAAAAAAGCCGACGGAACTAAATTTGGGAAATCAGAAGGCGGTAACGTTTGGTTAGATCCTAAGCGTACAACGCCGTATGCGTTTTATCAGTTTTGGTTGAATGCGGCCGATTCTGATGCGGAAAACTACATTAAGATTTTCAGTATCGAATCGCGTGAAACCATTGAGGCGCTCATCGCAGAACATGCTGAGGCACCGCATCAGCGGAAATTACAAAAGGCCTTGGCTGAAGAAATTACGGTAAGGGTGCACAGTCAAGAGGATTTAGAAAATGCACAAGCTGCTTCCGAAATCTTGTTTGGTAAGGCAACAGAAGACCAACTACGCCGTTTGGATAACGATACTTTAATGAGCGTTTTTGAAGGTGTGCCCCAGCATGAATTATCGGCCGCGGCACTTGAAGGCGGACTGGACATTGTCGATGCGTTAGCAGAAGTGACCACAATTTTCCCGTCGAAAGGTGAGGCAAGAAAAATGGTTCAAGGCAATGGCGTTGCCATCAACAAAACGAAAGTGACGGTGGATAAGCAGCTTACTTCAGAAGATGTAGTCGCTGGAAACCTGATTCTTGTCCAGAAAGGCAAAAAGAATTACTACCTCGTTCGCGTCATCTAAAGCGGTAGGTAATCAAAGACGATATCGTCAATCTCCTTCATGAAACGATCATTAGGTCGTTGAAAGAAGTAGAACGTACCATTTTCTCGCTTTGCACTTTCCTTCAGCTTCGCATATTCGAAGGATTCACCTTTATTAACCAAACAATAGGGTAAGCCACTGCGCACAATGAAGAGAGCTTGAAAATCCGGCTCTGAAGGGTTTGCGCTTCTATTCAGATAAGCCCAACATTCGTATTCATTGAAGCGCTTGTACTCCCATCCATTTTTCTTGAAAGCTGCTTTGAGTGCATCGTTGACAGCACCTAGGCGCTGACCGGAAAAATAATTTTCCAAGAAATTAGTAGGAAAACTCTTTCTTTCCAACTCTCTACCTAGGACTTGGCCTGAGAGTATAACCTCATAATATTTCGACATTCGGTGCGCTTTGCTTTCCCAAAGTGAATCTACAGGATAGCTCGAGTGTATCGTGCCTAACGAATCCTTTTTTGCACTTAAAAGAGGGGCGTCACCCATGACTCTTTTGTCCAATTCGTTGACGAATTCCTCGTGCACCCATGCGTGTACCGTGCCCTGATAATAACCGCCATTAAAATCCGTGGCGAAAATTCTTACGGAATCGCGCAAACTCAATGTCCCTTCTCCATGGGTAAAGTTTGCGGTGCGCCGCACGACTTGGGCATTGCTTAAGGTGCAAAGCGCGAGTAAGATAAAACAGTAGAAAGCGTTCAATTGTCTCATAGACTAACCATTAAATTACAGCCTCTAATTTCACTATTGTCGAGTCGGCCGTAGACTTCAAATGTACCATTTTCAAAAACTCTGCCTTGGTCGCTTATTGCTAAAAAGCAGCAGCTGTCCTTATTGGCGAGGTCTATAATCTGTATGGCACCTCGTGACCCGTTTTGCTGCGGTATTCCAAGTGGATCTGCGATGTCTCTGGTATACACGCGCATCCAAGGGGGACAAGCAAACAGTCCGCTGTTTTTCAAATACGCCTGCGACAACAGCTCAGTCATGCCGTATTCGCTATCAATAGGGCTGGAGGGAAATTTCTCTTTCAACAGCGCGTGCACCCTCGCGCGGATAAGCTCTTTACGACGGCCTTTCATACCGCCGGTCTCCATCACACGTAGCTGAGGGAAATCCATTGCGGAAATACTTTCAGCAAAATCTAAAAGTCCAAAAGTCACACCCATAAGCAAGGTGGGTCGTTGCTGTTTTTGAAGATTGTAAAGCACTTGCGCCAACTCCACGTGATTGTAGAGGTAGAAACCGCTCTCTTTCTTTGCCGAACGCTTAATCATGTCCTCAGCCATCACCACTAAGGAAGAGCCACTGCGCTCGAGATAACTTGGTAGTAAAGCCAATATTGTCCAATTCTCTAGGGCACCAAACTCCCGCTGGAAGCCTTCTACATACACCTTTTCATAATGCGCCAATTCCTTCACGTGGTGTTTGCTTGGTGTGCCTCCAGTGGTCGTGGAAGAAGTGAATGTTGCTTCAGGGCTATAAACTCCCGTTACGATTTCATGATTCTTAAAGAGTTCTACCGGTAGGAAGGGAATTTTTTTCAGGACGTTGACGGTTTCTGGCGTACGCTTAATTAAATCACAGAACTGACCGTACACTTCGTTATTCGCGTACTGGTGACGGTACATTTCAAGTGCCGCCTGCTCAAAGTTTTTATCGGTGATTTCTGTGAAGTTGCGCATAAAAAACCGCGGCCCCGAGGGCCGCGGTTCAAAATTACATTTTTGAATTTGCTTAAAGCGAGTAGCGGAAGGTTAGTTTAAACGTTCTTCCCGGTGCCCAACGTGAGAAGTACGGAGAGAAGCTCTCGTAGCTCACGAAGATGCGGTCTCTAGTATCGTCCACGATATTGTTGATACCGAAGCCCATTTGGTACTGGCGGTCTTCACCGAATGTTTTCATCAAGTTGAAGTTCAAGCTGTGGAAAGGAACCTCATAAACGTCTGGGTTATCAGCAACCCCCACGATGTAGAGTTTCTCGCCTTGGACGTTGTAGAACAATCCACCTTGCCATCCCTTCTTTGGATCGTTGTAATTCAAGCCAACATTGACCATGTATGGACTCTGACCTTGCATAGGACGTAGCTCAGAAATCACCTCGCCTGTTCTTGCAGAAGCTACACGTGCTGCATATTCTGCAGAATCACGCGTTACGGCAGAGTAGATGTAAGAGAAGTTAGAATTGACTTCAAAGTTGTTTAATCCGATGAATCCAAGATTCTTACGTACTTCAAATTCTACCCCGGCAACGGTGGCATTACCTACGTTACGTGGCTGGAAGTTCGAAGGAGCGGCAGCAGAGTAAGCCACAAGCTCGATTGGGTTCTGGAAGTACTTGTAGAATCCAGAAAGGGCAACAGTCTGACCGCCTTCGAAGAAGTACTCGTAGCGTGCATCCAAGTTGCTAATGATGGTGTTTTGAAGATCAAGGTTACCAATGAAGGTGATACCCGTTAAGACATCCTCAATCTGTGCAGCCGATTTCTCCTTGAACGAAGGACGGGCCACCGTGCGGAAAGCACCTAGGCGTAGGTTGCTGTTCTCGTTCACGCTGTAGATGAAGTTTGCAGTAGGGAATAGGTTGAAGTTGTTCAGAACAGGCTCCCAGTAGTAATTCAAACCGGTACCTGGCGCAGCAGCTTCTTGCTGGTCAACACCTGTGTAGAACTGGTCGTAGCGCTCCAAGCGAAGACCGACGACTACCTTCAATAAGGCGTTCATGTTGAACTCCTCGTTTACGTAAGCACCGAAGTTGCTTTGGATACCTTGGTAGGCATTGTTCGCCTCGTAGTTACCACTGTAATACGTTCCTGCGTCTGTTCCAACATTCCAGATGTACGCATCTGATAGAAGGTCATCTGCATTGCCTGAAAGGGAAGGTAGATCACCCATCGATTTTGTACGCAACTGGTAGCGCAAGATTTCGTAATCACGGTATTTGAAGGTGTAGCTGGCGCCGTATTTGAATTTCGCATCGCGTCCACGAACCTCGTGATTACGCGTAACATCAATACGGTTCGAGAGGTTGAATTCGTTCAGGTTACGCCAGATTCTGTTTGGGAAACCTGTTTCACCCGGTGCAATTACAAAAGCGTTGTCTTCGGTACGGAATGAAGTAGAGCGGATGTCTTTATCAGCAATACGGCTAAAGGTTGGTGCAATTCTCCAATCGATTTTTAAATCGTTGTCTTTGCGGCTGTGCTGGCCGTTGAAAAGCGCTGAAGTGATTGAACGCTCTGAGTATTCGAGGTTGTCTCTCAAACCTTCGAAAGAGTTTTCGATAGATGCTGTTTCGATGAATCGGCCCGTACGCGTCTCACCATTTTGCAAGTGCATCAAGGTGAATCTGTACTTATCATTATCGTCTTTTATAGAGTAGCCAAAAAGACCGCTCATAAATACGTTACTTACTGCCAAAGACCCTTTTTGAGTACGGTCGGCAAGCAAGTTGTATTGGTTCGGAAGGTTTCCTTTACGGTAAAAGTTTTGCTCGTACATGCGTGTCGAGTCGCCGCCCATACTACCAAAGAAGTTGGTGTTGGCCTTGTACGAGAACGATCCGTTGTAACCGATGGTCTTGCCGTTGTCCTTTTTGATTTGGTTACCGCCGCTAATTCCTAGGGAACCGTTTACGGGCATTAATCGAGACTGCGCTGCAAGTACAGGTGCGAAGCTTTGGGTAAGCTCTGTGGTCGTTGGGTCGTCCAACGCTGGGTTTGGAATACCGCTATAGATGTATTGGCTTTGTAGCGGGTTGGTTCTGAAACCGCTGTCAAATCCTAAGAAATCGGTCATGGATCGTTGGTGTCCCAAGCCTTGAACAAGATGCATCCCAGGTGAGTATCCCAAAGAAGAGCTGATGTTCAATGTCTTTTTCGTTGGAAAATCGACCAATTCAATATTCACCAAACCGCCAGAGAAATCTGCAGGTAAATCTGCTGTAAGTGTTTTAAGAACTACGATGTTTTGAAGGATGTTGGTTGGGAAGATGTCCATCTGCAACGAGTTGCGGTCAGGATCCAACCCAGGAATATCCATACGCATTAACTGAGTTTTTGTGTAACGGTCACCCAAGCCACGAACGAATACATATTTACCGCCTTGAATACTTACACCTGGTACACGCGTTACCGCTGCAGCAGCATTACCATCACCAACACGCTTAAAGTTCTGTGCAGAGATACCGTCCATTACGGTGGCGCTTTTCTTCTTTACGTCGAGAAGTGCACTTTCAGTATTGCGCATAGCCGATGCAGTTACAGTTACTGTCATCAACTCATTAGTAGAAGGCATCAAACGAAGGTTTTCAAAAGCAGTGACTTTACCTGCTTCTACCTTTACATCTGAAATAGTCAACGTGGCCAGACCCAAAAAGCTGATCTCTAGATCGTAGGTGCCTGGCTCCAAGCTTAATTCAAAGTTTCCGTCGAAATCTGTGAATGCTACTGCTCCAGTAGAAGGTATTTGAGCATTAGCGTAAAAGAGTGCTTCGCTGGTTTCGTCTTCGTACACAGTTCCGCGGATGATCCCATTCTGTGCGTAAGAAAGTGCGCTGAATAGAAGTGCTGTAAATAGCGCTTTGATTTTCATAGAAAGTCTAGTTCATTTCAAAGTGCAAAACACGAAAAAAGGCTCGAAACCAATGTCTCGAGCCTTTTAATGTTCCTTTAACTTTATGTTAAGTGCAGGAGCTTAGAATGCGCCTTTCATGGCAGCATAAGTCCAAGCAAGCTTGCTTTCGTCCGCGCCTACTGTAGGAGCAGTAACCACCGTAGCGAAGGTTGATGGATCCCAGGCAGATACGGCGCCTGATTTATCCATGAATACTTCAGCAAGAGTTTTATCTGCAGAATAGTTCGTCATATTGATTTCGATACCTGCAAAGTTCAACAAACCGTTTTCGTAATTGTAAGCACTACCAGTTTCGTCAATCTCCCAATCTCCAGCATCGTCAAAACCAGTGATGTAGATGTTTTGAACGTTTCCCATAGCTGAATCGCGGAAGTCCGCAATCTCTGCGCTCATGCCGTAAAGCGTTCCGTTGGTTGCTGTAAATCCAGCGCCCATTGTACCTTCTGGACCGTCTACTTCCATACCGTGGTCAGAATCAGGACCTGCTACGTATACGAAGTTGTCAATAGTACCTGAGTAAGCTTGGTCGATGTCGTATGCATCATCACCTTGTGCCCAAACCACAATATTCGAAGCGTTTACTGATCCTCCGAAGAATTCAACACCGTCATCCACGTTAGCAACAACTTCAATGTTGTTTACTACTGTTGCAGACCCTACACCTGCCAATGTGATACCGTTGATTTCGTTACCGTCACCAATCAAAGTACCGCCGTGACGTACACTAACATACTCAATAGAACCTGAGTTGTCGGCTGCGTCTGTTCCGCCGTATACTGCATAGGCTTCGTTTGCTGGTAGACCTTCAATCAATGCAGTAGCTGCATCCGCTGAAATAGGTGCATATCCCAATACGATCAATCCGCCCCAAAGACCAGCGTCTGTTTCGTCTAGGTTCGTACCCGCTTGTTGACCCACTGTGATGTTGTCCAAAACTGAAGTCATGATGATTGGCGCACTTTCAGTACCCTGTGCGTCGATCATACCGCCTTGAGCGATGATCAAAGTGGATGCGTTTGCACCGTCACCTTCTTTACCTTTAATGATAGTTCCAGGCTCAATAGTAAGTTCAACGCCCGCAGGAACAACTACACGACCGTTAAGAACGTAGATAGAATCTCCGCTCCATGTTTCGCTAGCAGCAAGTACACCCGCCTTGTTTACTTCGAGCTGATTAAGATTTGGATCTACTGGACCGCCTCCGTTTCCTTCACATGCAGCAAATAAAGTTGCCGCGGCTGTCAGAATAACTAGTTTGATACGTTTCATTTTGTCTTTTTTAAAGTTTTCAACGTCACAAATAAACCCCGCCTATGTAACCTTACAATTAACTCGAAGTCAAGTAATTCTAGTGCTCATATTAACCTTTTGTTAATTGCGGAAACCGGAGAAAATTGGCTTTATTAAGACTTATATTTACCTGACGCTAAGAGGAATTATCCTTGAGACAAAGCCATGAAAGCAAAAGATATTACTATACTACTCGTTGATGACGAACCAGATATCCTGGATATTATTAGTTACAACTTAAAAGCCGAAGGGTATAAAGTTAAAACTGCGTCAAGCGGCCGCGAAGGTGTGGAAAAAGCAAAGAAAGTCCGCCCGGATCTTATCCTTTTAGATGTGATGATGCCGGAAATGGACGGTATTGAGGCTTGTGAACAGATTCGTAAAACCCCTGGTCTTGAGCATACCATCATCGCATTTCTAACTGCAAGAGGTGAGGACTACAGTCAAGTAGCTGGTTTTGAAGTTGGTGCCGACGACTATATTGCAAAGCCCGTTAAGCCAAAGGTGCTGACCTCTAGATTAAAAGCATTATTGCGTCGAAGACCTTTAAAACCTGCAAAATCAGAAGAGCGTACGACTTTGGGTGATATGGTAATAGATATAGAGCGGTACCATATTGAAATCAAAGGAAAAGTGGTGGATTTGCCGCGGAAAGAGTTTGAATTACTAGGCCTTTTAGCTTCCAAGCCGGGTAAAGTTTTTACCCGAGATGAAATTATGGATCGCATTTGGGGAACACAAGTGATTGTCGGTGGACGTACTATCGATGTTCATATACGCAAACTAAGGGAAAAAATAGGCGACGAACGAATCAAGACTATAAAAGGAGTCGGCTATAAATTTGAGGATTCTAATTCGTAGATTAACCGTATGAAAGTATTGCGGAACAATCTTACCTCCCTCGTCTCAACATCCCTTGTTTTATTGATTTGTGTCTTTTACGGTGATGCTCTTGGCACATCAGGTGTTGTTCTGATTTCAATCGTTGCAGCCATTTTTCTATTTTCTTTTGAAGCGTTCATTCGACGTTCTGCTCTTGAAAAGACCGTCGCCATCATGAAGGAGCATGATCCGGCACTGTTCAAAGAACTCCCGGAATCTATAGAGGGTATGGAAGAGGAAATCGCGCTTTGGTCGAAGAAACAATCCGAATTTTTAGAGGAGTATAAAAGCCGAGAGCAGTTCAGAAGAGAATATATCGGCAATATTAGCCATGAACTTAAAACACCCATATTTAGTATTCAGGGCTACATCCATACTTTGCTAGATGGTGCAATGGATGATTCTAAAGTAGCGAAGCGATTTCTAAAGCGCGCGGCTAAATCGGTAGACCGTATGACAGAATTGGTTAAGGATTTAGAAGCAATATCGCGGATTGAGAGCGGTCTCTATGAAATTCAAATGCGACCGGTTGTTCTTCGCAACTTGATCGAAGATTCGATGGACGCATTGGAGTCATTTGTGGCCAAATACAAGGCGACGGTAGAGGTGGTTTGGGAGGTAAATAACGATGTCGTGGTAGTCTGTGATTCCGCCCGGATAGAGCAGGTTTTAGACAATCTGATTGTGAATGCAATTAAATACAGTCCTGCTAAATCCACTGTTATCGTAGCCATTAGCGAGAAGAATAATAAGATTCACGTCGAGGTCCGCGATCACGGATTTGGTATACCAGATGCCGATTTGGCAAGGATTTTTGAGCGTTTTTATCGAGTTGATAAGGCGAGGGCAAGGAGTCAGGGGGGGTCTGGTTTAGGACTCTCGATTGTCAAGCATATTGTAGAAGCACACGGCCAGGAGATTTCAGTGCGCTCAAAAGAAAGTATGGGCTCGGTGTTTACATTTTCACTGGCTACAGTGAAACGATAAATCGTGTAAAACCTTTCCATTAAAATTGGGAACTGCATTGCTCGGTAGTTAAATTTGAGGTAAACCTTGATGAACCATGGAATGGACCCCCGAATTGATGGAAAAGCTTGCTGCTCTGCGTGGCAAGATTGAAAGCACCGGTCAGGACTTTGAGACTTATGTCGATGGCTGGCAGCATGCACAGTTTAAAAATTACTGGGATTACATCCAATTAGAAACGTTGCTAAGTCTGCAGCGCCCGGTAACAGATGTGCCGGATGAGCCTATTTTCATCATCTACCATCAAATCACGGAACTGTATTTCAAGCTAGCGCGGATTGAAATAGATACAATAGCAGCAACAGAGCAATTGGAGGTGGCCGATTTTAAGGAACGCATCGACCGTTTGAATCGTTATTTCGGAGCGCTACGCAGCAGCTTTGGGGTAATGGAAAAGGGGATGAAAAAGTCCGAATTTTTAGCATTTCGAGATGCGCTTGCGCCCGCATCCGGTTTTCAAAGTGCCCAATACCGTATAATAGAGTTGGGCTGTGCGCCTGTGATTAATATCGTAGCAGAATCAAAGCGCGAAGGATTGCGTCATGCCTCTATTGAGGAACAGATGGAGGCCATCTATTGGCGCGATGGGGCAAAAATAGAATCGACAGGCCAGCCGGCATACACTGCCGTTCAATTCATAGAGAAGTATTGGGACGATTTTCTATTTGCTGCCCAGTCCTATGAACATTGCAATATTTGGGAATGTTTTTGCCAACTCAAACGCGCTGGGATGAGTGATACTGAGCGCTTAAGTCTTGAGAAAGCATTGCGACTGCTGGACTTAAATATCAATGTGAATTGGCCATTGCAGCATTATAAAACAGCGGTGCGTTATTTATCAAAGAAACCTACGGATATCGCCGCGACGGGAGGCACAAATTGGCAAAAGTACTTGCCTCCAAGATTCCAGCGTCGCATTTTTTATCCTGAATTATGGACTGAAGTTCAACGTGCCGAATGGGGCAAGAGCTGGGTTGATGACGTATTGAAAGAAATAGAGACCGCTAAATGAGTTTGAAAAAGAATGCTTGGATCGCGATTGCGTCTCTTTTCATCCTACTTATTGTTTGGGTGATTTCTTCAAAAAATGAACGTGTAACTGTCCTTGAAGAACAGGAAGAAGTGACTGAAGTCGTCGAACCTAGAGTAGTTTTGACTTTGCCTGCAGATACATTAAGATTTGAAAAGCATACCATTGCATCCGGCGAAAGTTTTGGTGCACTTTTGGGCAAACGTGGCATAGGAACGGCTCAGATCTATAAAATCGCCGCAGCAGTAGAGGACCAGTTTAAGGTGCGTCGTATTCGCGCGGGCATCGAAGTACAATTCGCCACTGGTGATAGTTCACTTTTTCCAGCATACTTCATTTATCCAGAAAGTAAATACGAATATTGGATCATCGGTCTTCAAGATTCAATCTATGCCAAAAAGGTAGAGAAAGAACGCGAAGTGCGTCGAAGAGCCATTTCCGGGACCATAGATGATGCGCTTTACCTCAGTGTCGGGCGTTCGGGTGGGACTCAAGCACTTGCCATGTCCTTAGTCGAGGTCTATGCATGGACCATAGATTTTTTTCGCCTTCAAAAAGGAGATGCTTTCAGTGTTATTTACGAAGAGGAGTATGTAGACGATACGGTTTATGTGGGGCTAAAAAGCATCATCGCGGCGAACTTGACACACATGGGAAATGATTTTTATTCCTTCCCCTATGAAAATGAATTGGGTTTTCATGATTACTACGATGAAGAAGGGCGGAGTCTACGGAAAACGTTTCTGCGAGCGCCGTTGAACTTTACACGTATATCCTCTCGGTATTCTGGCCGTCGTTTTCATCCGGTTCAAAAGCGCTGGAAAGCACATTTAGGTACCGACTATGCTGCGCCAACGGGCACGCCCATCATGTCGACGGCTGATGGAGTGATTATCGCGGCACAGTACACCTCCGCGAATGGTAATTATGTGAAGGTTCGCCACAACAGTACCTATACAACCCAATACCTGCACATGAGTAAAATTAAGCCTGGTATCAAAAATGGTGAAAAGGTTAAGCAGGGCGATGTTATTGGCTATGTTGGTTCAACCGGCTTGGCAACGGGGCCTCATGTCTGTTATAGATTTTGGGTTAACGGAAAGCAAGTAGATCCGTACAAGCAAAAGTTACCCCAGGCCAAACCTCTTGAGGACGACCGTATGGAAGCCTACAAGTCTTACATGTTTGGATTGAAAAAAGAACTGGATAACCTTTAACTAAAGGTGCCTTTACATCCCCTTAGCCAATAACAATATTGATGATTCGCCCTGGTACGACAATCATTTTGCGAACCTGCTTGTCACCAATCTGTTCTGTCGTACGTGCGTCTTCTAAGACTGCCTTTTGAATAGCATCTTTGTCCATAGCTAATGGCAACTCTAACTGAAAGCGTACTTTTCCATTAAACGAAACGGGGTAGTTCTTACTGCTCTCTACCAAGTAGCTTTCGTTGTGCTGTGGATACGCTGCATGAGTCACAGATCCAGATTCTCCCAATTTCTCCCAAAGCTCTTCAGCTAAGTGTGGTGCAAACGGTGCAATGAGTCGAACGAGCGGTTCGAGCACCTCTTTATTATTTGCTTTAAGTTCTGTTAATTCATTCGTAGCGATCATAAAGGCACTCACCGAAGTATTGAAGCTGAAATTTTCAATATCCTCGCTTACTTTTTTGATGCAGGTATGCGCTGTTTTAAGAGCACGTTTGTCTGCAGGAGCGTCACTTAGAGCAAAGGTGCCTTCCATGTGAAAGAGCTTCCAAAATTTACGCTGGAATCCGGCAACTCCGCTCAGTCCTTGTGTGTTCCAGGGTTTGCTCTGTTCTATAGGTCCTAGGAACATTTCATACATACGAAGCACGTCGGCACCATATTTTGCGACAATGTCGTCTGGATTTGTAACGTTGAATTTCGATTTGGACATCTTTTCCACTTCCCTGCTGCAGAGGTATTTACCCTCTTCTAAAATGAATTCCGCAGCCTTGTATTCTTCGCGCCAATTCTTGAATTTCTCAATATCCAATTCATCACCTTGTAAGAAGCTAACATCCGCATGCAGTGGATGTGTTTCGTATTGGTCTTTCAAGCCTGCACTGACGAACGTATTTGTGCCATTAATACGATGTACAAAGGCACTAATGCCCTGAATCATGCCTTGATTGATGAGCTTCTTAAACGGCTCATCAAAATTAATGTGCCCAAGATCGTAAAGGGCTTTTGTCCAAAACCTTGAGTAGAGTAAGTGGCCGGTGGCGTGTTCAGAACCGCCCACGTACAGATCGACCTGATTCCAATATGCTACAGTTGACGCTCCAGCAAATTCTGCGTCATTATGAGCGTCCATATAACGCAAGAAATACCACGAGGATCCGGCCCAACCGGGCATGGTGGTGGTTTCTAGTGGATATCCTTTGTACGTCCAGTTTTCAGCGCGCGCAAGCGGCGGTTCTCCATCTTCCGTTGGCAGATATGCATCTACTGCTGGTAATGTCAATGGAAGATCTTCTAAAGGCAGTGTTTTTGGAATTCCATTTTCATAATACACGGGTATAGGTTCTCCCCAATAGCGCTGACGGCCAAAAATAGCATCGCGAAGCTTGAATTGGGTAGCACCTTTTCCGTAACCAATACTTTCTAAATGATCAATCATTTTTCCTTTAGCATCCATGCAATCCATGCCGTTGAGGAATCCTGAATTCACCATTTTTCCCGATTTGGCATCGTAGCTTTCGACCGTTATATCGCCGCCTTCTACCACTTCTACAATAGGGAGATCAAAGTGTTTTGCAAAGGCATAATCTCTGCTGTCATGGGCGGGTACCGCCATTACAGCACCAGTTCCGTAACTAGCCAGTACATAATCACCGATCCAGATAGGCACATGTGCTCCAGTTATTGGATGAAGTGCATAGGCACCAGTAAAACACCCACTGATGGTTTTCGTATCCGCCATTCGATCGCGTTCACTGCGCGATGCAGCTTTTTCTTTGTAGGCTGCCACGGCCTCGCTCCGCTCGGCTGTGGTCACCTTGCTTACAAGCTCATGTTCCGGAGCAAGTGTTACGAATGTGGCGCCAAATAGCGTATCTGGTCGGGTAGAGAATACCTCTATCTGTTCCGGATGGTCTTGAATATCAAAGAATATTGCGGCTCCGACGGATTTGCCGATCCAATTGCGCTGCGTTTCTTTCAACGCATTGCTCCAATCGATGCCTTCGAGTCCCTCTAATAAACGGTCTGCAAATGCTGTAATGCGCATGGACCACTGCATCATCTTCTTTTGAATAACAGGATGGCCGCCTCTTTCGCTTAAGCCGTCCTTTACCTCATCATTCGCGAGTACTGTACCCAATGCTGGGCACCAATTCACATTACTCTCGCTACGGTAGGCCAAGCGGTAATTCAACAATACCTCCGATTGATCTTCGTCGCTCATAGCGTTCCACTGCTCAGCGGAAAATTCTAGCGCTACTGTTTCTGCAGCCTTCAGGCCTGACGTGCCATGCGTGCTCAGGTATTGAATAAGTGTGTCGATAGGGCGGCTTTTGCCGCTATTGTTATCGTACCAAGCATTAAACAGCTGTATAAAGATCCACTGTGTCCACTTGTAATAGGACGGATCTGTCGTTTTAAATTCTCGCGACCAGTCCAATCCAAATCCAATATTGTCCAATTGCTCGCGGTAGCGGGCAGTATTGATGGCCGTAGTTTTTTCAGGATGTTGACCCGTTTGAATGGCATATTGTTCCGCCGGAAGGCCGAAGGCATCATAACCCATCGGGTGCAATACATTGAATCCTTTTTGCTTTTTGTAGCGGCCGTAAATATCTGAGGCAATATATCCTAGCGGGTGACCGACGTGTAAACCGGCACCTGAAGGGTAGGGGAACATGTCCAACACATAAAACTTGGGCTGGTCACTCGTGTTTGGAGCATGATAGGTGCCGTTTTCGGCCCAAATCTGCTGCCATTTTTTATCTATTTCGTTGTGGTTGTACTCCATAGCGTTAAAGAAGTGTTGAACATGCGCGAAATTAGTGAATGCGCCGCTAGATTTACTATTTTCGCAGCAATGAGTTCTAAAGAGCAAAAATTCACTTCGTCGCGCGTTCGGTCATCGTACCTGTCTGTTGTCGTTTCCATGACCCTCGTCTTGTTTGTGCTGGGTGTATTGGGTTCCCTAGTGTTTTCAGCGAAAGCATTGGCGCAAGCCGTGCGTGAGAACTTCACTTTTACCTTGGTACTGGACGAATCGGTTCCTGAAGAGGAATTACGTACGTTGGTAAAGTCGCAGCAGTTGGCTTCATACGCGAAAAGCGCGGAATTGATCACTAAAGACGCTGCAGCGGCTGCACTCCAATCAGATTTAGGGGAGGATTTTGTTGAATTTCTTGGGTATAATCCACTTTCAAATACGGTCGACCTTCATCTTAAGGGTGAATTTGTAGCCACTGGCGACCTTGAATCACTGCGCCAAGAGCTCCTCAAAGACCCTCATATAGAGGATGTGCTTTATGATCCTGACCTTATTACACTCGTAAATGAAAACATAGAAAAAATAAGTTGGGTGCTAGGTGGTGCAGTCCTTGTGCTTTTACTCGTCGCTTTGGCGCTGATCAATTCCAGCATCCGTTTGACGATCTATTCAAAGCGCTTCCTGTTAAAAACGATGCAGTTGGTTGGAGCTACCTCAGCTTTCATTAGAAGGCCGTACCTTTTGAACAGTCTGTTTTTAGGCGTAATGAGTGCGCTACTAAGCATGGGATTATTGCTGGCTTTAGGCAATGTACTAGGCAATTACTTTCCTGCACTACTCGCCCTCTTTGAACGACAAACCATATTGGTGGTATTTGCTGCCTTATTGTGTATAGGACTTTTGGTTCCGGGGGTATCTACCGCCATTGCCATTCGAAAATATTTGAAATTAAGAACGAACGAATTATACTATTGATTATGGAAAACAAGGACACTTTCCTATTTGACCGCAGAAAATATCTAGTACTTATCGCTGGATTGGTGATGCTGGCTATTGGGTTCGCATTAATGTTGGGTGGCGGTTCAGAAGCACCAGACGAATTCAACGAAGAGATTTTTGGGACACAGCGCATTGGGGTGGCTCCATGGTTCATTTTTATTGGACTATTGTTGCCTATCGCTGCCATCATGATGAAAAAAAAGGAAGATTAATAGTTGATTATGACGCCAATTCAAGCCTTAATCTTAGGTCTAATTCAGGGCCTTACGGAATTCTTACCGGTAAGCTCTTCGGGCCACCTGGAAATAGGTAAAGCTCTTTTTGGACTTGAATTATCAGGAGCGCAAAGCCTTGCATTTGATGTTGTAGTGCATGCAGGAACCGCCTTATCTACGATAGTTGTCTTTAGAAAAGATATTGCACAAATCATTACGGGTCTGCTAAAGTTTGAATGGAATGCGGAGACCAAATTTGCCAGTTTCGTTTTGCTTTCGATGCTACCGGCTGCGTTTATCGGATTAGTTTTCGAAGAGGAGATCGGTGCTTTATTTGAAGGCCAATTATTATTGATTGGTGGCATGCTCGCCCTTACCGGGTTATTGCTCTTTCTCGCAGACCGTGCGAAAGAAACTCGGAAAAGTGTTCAAGGCATTGATGCATTTGTGATTGGCTTAGCCCAAGCGGTGGCTATTTTGCCGGGTATTTCTCGAAGTGGTGCCACCATATCCACCTCCGTACTTTTGGGTATAGACCGTGCCAAGGCAGCACGCTTTTCTTTCTTAATGGTGCTGCCTATTATTTTAGGCAAAGCATTTTTAGACGCGAAGGACATCGTAGCAGGTGAAACTATGGGCGAGGAAGTCAGCGGTGCCGTTTTAATTATCGGCTTACTTGCGGCGTTTCTAAGTGGAATTGCGGCTTGTAATTGGATGATTGCGCTAGTAAAGCGCAGCCAATTAAAATATTTCTCTTACTACTGTTTTGCGGTGGCTGCCATCGTGTTGATCAGTCAACTCGTCTAAAGGTTGACCAAGGATTCTATTTTGGCAGGCGAAGTCTTGCTGGTGGATAAGCCGTTAGAATGGACCAGCTTTCAGGCTGTGTCGAAAATTCGTTTCACCCTTCAAAAAGAATTGGGTCTTAAAAAGCTGAAGGTAGGACATGCGGGAACCCTGGATCCGCTTGCAACTGGCTTGCTTATTATCTGCGTTGGTAAAAAGACAAAGGAGATTTCGACTTTTATGGGGCAAGCCAAGGAATACATTGCGCAGATCACCTTTGGTGGCACGACACCTTCGTACGATTTGGAAAGCGAAATTGATGCAACTTTTCCAACCGAACATCTTTCCATTGAAGCAATAAAGGATGTGCTTCCGCAGTTTCAAGGAGTGATTCAGCAATACCCTCCAATATTCTCAGCCATCAAGCAGGGCGGGGTGCGGATGTATGAAAAAGCCCGTGCCGGTGAAGAGGTTGTTGTCGAGCCGCGCACTGTTCAGATTGATGAAATTGAAATCCTGTCTTTTGAGAACAATGTGCTAAGGTTGCGGGTGTTGTGTGGAAAGGGCACGTACATCCGTTCGTTAGCACATGATTTAGGTAAGGCGCTAAATTCAGGAGCGCATTTGAGTGCCCTGCGTAGAACGAAAATCGGGTCCTTCGCCGCCGATGGCGCAAAGAACCCGATAGAATGGTCTGCGTATTTTAAATCTTCGTTAGAAGATTAGTCTAAATAGTTACTTTTCCAGAGGTTGGCATTGAAATTTTTCATTCTACTAAAGCCATAAAGAGCAGTCATAGCCCCAGTCGAAAAGACCATCCAAAAGAAGAAGATTACACGGATATGCATGATAGTTCCAGTATCCTTTGGTCCGCGAATAAGGCTTTCAGGAAAGAGTAGTGCTACGGCTAGACAAAATCCAAAAACGGTTTTCATGAGGCTTTCGAAATCTCTGAACGGATATACTAATGCCCTGCGCAACGGGTGGAGATCATTGCCCCATTTTGCAATCAGGTAGTGGTATCCGCCGCCCATAGGAACGAAGAGTAAGGGGTCTTTGTCCTTTTCCGCCAATTTAAACATGCCTGCGGGTGCAATCATTTTAAAGCCTTTAATTTCACGACCCTGAGTAGCTTCAAAATCCTTTACAGCATCTAACGCTTCACTAGGGAACGTACCGTTGAATCGTTTCGAGTCTAAAAAGCGAAGTCTGTAATCAACACAGAGCTTTTTAATGTCGGAGATGTGGTAGATCCTATTCGTGTCCAGAGCGTCAAAGTGCAACGCTTCCTGACCGCCTTCCGATGCGAAAAGGTTCTGTAAGATTCGTTCCCCGTCAGAAGGAGCGTTCAATAAGATCTTGAATCCATCCAGTAGATCTTGATGGGCTGAGGTTGTGTTTTTCGAGCGTAACGCGCTCAACTTTTCGTGTAGATTAACTCCCATAATAAGGTATTTGAAGACTTCGGTTCAATTACTGTGTGGCGAGTAGGTTTAACAAATGTCGGAACTGCATTGTTTAAAATCAATTGGTTCACATAAAACTTGACAAAGGGGGTGTCGAAATCGTATCTTCGCCGTTCTCTATTTATTAATTTTTCAAAGCCCGTAAGCTATGAAAATGAAACTTTCACACTTCGCTTATGACCTCCCGAAGGAGCTCATCGCGCAAGAACCCACAATTCACCGCGACGATAGTCGCTTAATGGTTGTTCACAAAGACACTGGTGAAATTGAACACAAGCACTTTCATGAAGTCATCGATTATTTTGACGATGGCGACGTCATGGTCCTTAACAATACCAAAGTTTTTCCTGCAAGGATGTGGGGAAATAAGGAGAAGACCGGTGCGCGCATCGAAGTTTTTCTGCTTCGCGAGTTGAATTCGGAAAGCCGTTTGTGGGACGTACTGGTAGATCCAGCACGCAAAATAAGAATAGGCAACAAGTTGTACTTCGGAGAGGATGATTCGTTAGTAGCTGAGGTTATCGATAATACCACTTCTCGCGGGAGAACGCTTCGTTTTCTTTTTGACGGTAGCTATGAGGAGTTCCGCGCAAAATTGAAGGAAATGGGCGAAACCCCCTTGCCTAAATACATTGATCGCGAGCCTACAGAGGAAGATGGCGAACGCTACCAGACCATTTTTGCAAAGGTCGAAGGTGCGGTAGCTGCGCCTGTGGCCGGATTGCATTTCTCAAAGCATCTGATGAAGCGTTTGGAAATCAAAGGTGTTCATTTACCTGAGTTGACGCATCATGTGGGCTTAGGAACTTTCCGTCCGGTTGAGGTCGAAGACCTAAGTAAGCATAAAATGGATAGTGAGCAATATTTCTTGCCGCAGCGCACCGCTGATACCATTAATACCGCATTGGCTGAAAAACGCAGAGTATGTGCTATAGGTACCACGACCGTTCGAACCATTGAGAGCTCTTTGACTACAGGTGGTCGTGTGACGGGCAGCGAAGGATGGACTAATAAATTTATATTCCCTCCCTATGAAATTCAAGTACCGGACGCGATGGTCACCAACTTCCATCCTCCAGGTTCTACTTTATTGATGATGAACAGTGCTATGTTGGGTCACGATTTGGCCATGCATTCTATCAATGAAGCCATTAAGGAGAAGTACCGCTTCCTGGCTTTCGGTGATGCAATGTTGATTATCTAATGGAGATGTCACCACTTTTAGGAGCCCTGCAGTTTACACTGTGGGGCTTTTTATTTGATACTATTGAAGGCTAGTAGATAGTTTTTGGCAACATCTTCCCAATTGAAGTGCTCTTGAATACGCTCTCGAGAAAGACGGGCTTGTTCGCTTCGAATTTCCGAGGCCGGACGTTGCGTAAGTAGCAGTGCCAGCGCTTCTTCGTCTTTCCACAAGGCCCCTAAACCTCCTAAGACGCTTGCATTAAAAGGATTCTCGTGTGCTAAAACCATAGCGCCCGAACCCATGGCCTCAAGGAGTGCAGGATTTGTACCGCCTACACTATGTCCGTGCAAATAAAATATGGCTCGTGTGCGCAGGGCATTAAGGATATTTTTATCATAAATAGTGCCGGCGTAAATGATGTTTGGTTCTGGAAAAGTGGCTTTAAGTTTTCTCCCGTAACGCGTCGTATAATCGCCAACAGTAATTAGTGTTTCACCGGTGGCCGCTGCGGCATCTAGAATTTCAAATACATGATTATCTGGCTGTATTCGTCCAATGTGCAGGTGAAAGTTCTCCGTAGGTAAGTGATTATTAGCTAACAGTTCTTTGGCCTGTTTTTCTTCCTTGACAACCACGCTGCCGTAGGCAATAGTTCGTATTGGTGTTGGGAATTTATTGAGGTAGTTGGCAATTTCTGGATTGTCGGCAATTAAAAGTTTTGAACGTTTGGCTGCGCGGCGCTCACTCCATTTCAAGAATAAAGAGAGTAGGCCGGCATATTTGGCTCTTTGATGCTCTAACCCGTCCATATTGGTCACCGTTTTGTGCTTCGGCCAGAGAAAGGACCAAATCCCACTTGTGGTGTAGCCCAATTGAAGAATTATATCGAAGTTTTTACGCCGTGCATCGAGTATACATAATAGATCATAGACGAATTGGCCGGCCAGTCCTAAACGCCTCTCAGGATTGAAAATGTGGCGAATCTTAACGCCGTCCAGTTCAGATATTTTTTCAGGATGATCACTAATGGTGTAGACCACTACCTCATGGCCCGCCTTTACCCACAATGGTGCGGTTTGAGCGGCCATTTCTTCAAAGCCTCCGTATCGGTTTGGAATCCCTCTAGATCCTAGTACTGCAATCTTCACTCGTTAAAAGTAGGATATTTCTTTGGTCTCTGTTAGCTTAATAGGTAACCCGTTAATGAAAACCTATCCGTCATGGAAAAACAATCCTTTTTTGAAGCCTCGAGGCATTGGTCGCAGGCAAAGTTATTGAGTTACATATTGAACGCCGGTGCCCGATTTCAAGGTGTTGATGAGCTGGAATCCTCATTGAATGAATACTTTTTAGACTTTAATAGAATTCTTCAAATAGACGAAGATGCTTTAAGAGAGATTAAGGGAATTGGACCTACAAAAGCAAAACAAATCATGGCTGTTTTAGCCTTACATCAGGCGTGGAGTGCCCCAAGGCCACTGAAGGAAGTTATCCGTAAAAGTGCGGATGCCTACCAACATTTCAAGAGCCTGGAATTTCCTTCACACGAAGAATTTCACGTACTGTATTTAAATCGAGCGCATGCGCCTCTAGCGCGTCACCAACTGTTTAAAGGAGGTTTGACGGGAACTGTTACTGATGTACGGCTCATTCTTAAGCGGGCATTACATTGGAATGCGACGGCCATCATTGTCGCCCACAATCACCCAAGCGGTTCTTTGCAGCCCAGTGAAAACGACAAGCGAATGACGCGAAAATTAAGTGCGGCAGCAGATACTTTAGATATCAAGTTGCTCGACCACTTAATTGTGGCCGGTAGTGGCTACTTTAGCTTTTCAGATCAGGGATTATTGTAATGGGAGCATTGGCCTACAGTCAGCGATGGGCTGCATTTTTTAAGAAGTACGACCATTGGCGCTATTTTTTCGCGGAGTGGAATAAAGTCGTGTATTTAAAATCGTACCGCAAACACCATCCTGTTGGTGCCCTTGAAAAATCTTTGCATCATGGTATACGTTGGTTGATTCATAGCATTACCCAAGGTCCGGATCGCGGGTCGGGAACGTACTACCACCACAGCGGTTGGACGTCATCCTATCCGGAAACTACTGGCTACATTATTCCTTCGCTTCTGCGGTATGCTCAAACGGGAGACGGTCCTTGGGCGGAAAGTGCGGAATCAGCAGCGTTTGAAGCGGGTAAATGGTTGTTGGAAGTTCAGCGAAACGACGGCGGTTGGCCCGGTGGCTATATGCATCAGCACAGGGATTCGGTGGTGTTTAATACGGGCCAAATAATTCGCGGAATGCGGGCACTTTACCTTTATACAGGTGAGGAAGTCTACAAACAATCGGCGCATCGCGCCATTGAATGGATATGGGACCAATTGGACGCCGAGGGTAAATTTTCTTCGAACGATTTCATGGGTGCCGTGCGCGTCTATGGAACCTATGTCGTTGCGCCCATATTAGCGTGGGCACCTCACTTTGAGGCAGATAAGGACGTTTGGGAAGCAAAGGCTCGATTGCACTTGGATTGGGTATTGACACAGCAACAGGAAAACTTTTGGCTTGCCAATTGTGATAATACCCTGCATAAAAACCACAAGCCCATTATTCATACTATTGCGTATACGCTAGACGGTTTGTTTGATGCGGGTTGTCTTTTAAAGGAGGCGAAGTACAAGATTGCCGCTATTGGTGGGGCAGAGGTGCTTGCTCAGAAATTTGTAGAACGCGGTTTATTGCACGGTAGATATGATAAGCAGTGGTGCGGTTCAGAAGCGTTCATACCCACAGGCGGTGCGCAATTGGCCATCCTATGGAATAAAATTGCAGCGGATGATTCGCATTCATTTTGGGCGGTTGAAGCGCGCAGTAGCATGAATACATTACTCTCTGTCATAGCAACAAGCGGGGCTCGAACGGCGCGTGATGTTGGCGGTGCTTTGCAAGGATCGTTTCCAATGTGGGGCAGGTATGAAACGTTTGGTCTACCCAATTGGGCGACTAAATACATGGTGGATAGTTTGATGAATGAATTAAATTGGTCTGATGAGCGTTAGAGATGTTTTTAGGTCCTTAGTGCCGATCGTCATTTTAGATTGGAACCGTCGTCGTAAAAAGACACAGGTTCGAAATGCTTTGGCGCATAAGAAAAATACTGGAGCGGTATGGACGAAAGAGCGTTTGATTGATTCCTTGCGAAGCGCTGGCGTGCAGTATGGGGTTGATTTATTAGTGCACAGTGCAATGAGCCGTATTGGATATGTTGAGGGCGGACCTAAGACGGTTGTTGACGCTCTTCGAGAGGTCATTGGGCCTGAAGCCAATTTATTAATGCCTACGAGCCCTGTCACTACCCTTCAAGCCAAACACCCACAAGAGGTCTTTAGTGTGCTTGAGACGCCGAGTAAAATGGGTGCAATTACGGAATACTTCAGATCGAATATTGCTACCGAACGCAGTGCGCACCCGCTTGAGCCAGTTGCTGTCGACGGTCCTGATGCCGAATGGTATACGCGGGGACATCATACGGACGGCACGCCCTACGGCCCGCAGAGTCCTTGGATGAAACATCTCGAAAGAGGGGGGCAATTGCTGTATTTAGGCACAACACTCATTAATAGCGGCACCAGTTTACATGCCGTGGAAGATGCTATTGGATGGAAGTCTTTTGCATTCCCCATCTATTTAGAAGCGAGTAAGTCATTTCCTGTACAATTGAAAGACGGTAGAAACGTTACGGTAGTAACGAAATGTCATAATCCGGACGTGAGTAACCTACGTAAATGCGACGGCCTTATTCCTTTACTCGAAACAAAAGGTGCCCTCAGTCGTGTTACTATTGGGGAAGCACCCGCATTACTGGCCGACGCACAGGCCTTTAAATCGGTCTTGCTTGCTGCTTACAGAGAAAACGGAACAACGATGTATACGCCACAAGGCTCATGAAAAATATCCTATTGACAGGCGGCGGTGGCGGAATTGCCAAAGCCATAGCTCCATTATTACCAGCTGACTCGTACCGATTGTTATTGACGACTCGGGCGGGCGATGCATTGGCTTCATTTTGTAAAGAACATTCAATACAGGCTGAGGTTTTTAGTGCAGATCTTACCGTTCAAACGGAAGTAGAGGCCCTGTTTGAATGGACGAATAGTTTTGGTGGGGTAGATATTCTTATCAATAATGCGGGTGTTTCCCACGCCGCTGCCTCTTGGAAGCTTTCGGCAGAGGAACTTCATCGTTTGATGGAAGTTAATTTTTACAGTGCTGTACGTTGTACGCAATTGGCTCTAGAAGGTATGCGAAGTAAAGGCTATGGTCGAATCATTTCTATTAGCTCCGTGGTTGCGCACAAGCCCGCCTTTGGAACCAGTGCCTATACGGCTTCGAAAAGTGCCCTTGAAGGCTACATGCGCGGTGTTTCCATGGATGTTTCCACTAAAGGGATTACAGCGAATACCATTGCGTATGGCTATATGAATGCAGGAATGTTAAACGATGTTCCTCAAGCTATTCTAGACGATATAAAAAAAGGAATCCCTCAAGACCAATTTGGTCGACCTGAGCAGATAGTTGCAGCGGTTCATTATCTCATAGAAAGTGAATATACTACGGGGCAGACGCTCCACATAAATGGCGGTCAATGGATGCCGTAATAGCACTTTATACGCCGCAATTAACGCCAAGATTTAAATGGGCAGCCAAGGTGTTTTTCAAAAACGCCATGCGGCTAGAATTGGTTATCTATACCTCTGAAGAGGCCTTTGCAAAAGCCGAAGGAATTAAGGTGAATTACAGTCCTGAGATGCGTAAGGATGCCTTTAATATTAGTCCACACGGTTTATTGTGGGAGCATGAGATTTCCGATCAAGAATTCTATACTTCAGATTGGGAAGGGATGCCCATTTTTTGCCAGCGTCAAATAGGTGATCTCCCATTTGATCCGCTTGCAGCAGCTTTTTATCTGGTGTCGCGCTACGAAGAATACTTGCCCTTCATTCCGGACGAACACGGCCGTTTTCCTGCGAAAGAAAGTTTCGCGTTTATCAATGGATTTTTAGAGCGCCCATTAGTTGGTGAATGGGCATTGGCCGTTGGAAGACTTTTACTGGGCGCTGAATTTGAATTGGCACAACGCTACAACTACCTGACCACAGTGGATATTGATAATCTTTTTGCGTACAAGGGTAAAGGTGCACTCAGAACAATCGGTGCATGCGCTAAAGATTTACGCAGTGGCTCGTTCGGGAAACTAAAAGAACGTTTATCCACACTTTTTAATCTTCGACGCGATCCTTACGATACATTTCGTAAACAGCGTAATTGGAACAAAACGCACGGGATTGAGGCTATTTATTTTATGCTCTTTGCTCCATTTGGCCCTAAGGACAGGAACGTCAGTCCGCACAGCACAGAGGCTGCCGTGAAGCTAAGAGAGATTGCAGATTGGTCAACGGTGGGAATTCATCCTAGTTACGCTTCGAACAGTGAAGCAGATTTGGTCCAGAATGAGCGTGTTCAGTTGCAAGAAGTTCTAAGAAGGCCTGTGATTCATTCGCGCCAGCATTACTTAAGGATGCGTACTCCTCAGACGTTTAGAAATTTAGTGGACTTAGGTGTCAAAGAAGAGCACAGTATGGGTTACACGTATACGCCTGGATTCCGTTCAAGCATGGCCTCATCCTATACTTTTTACGATTTAGAAATGGAAGCAGAATTGCCCTTGGTAATGCGACCTTTTGCTTTCATGGACATTACTTACGCCCATTTGAGCCCTGAAGCTGCGGCGGTTCAGATGAAACAGTGGATACCGGCGGTAAAGAAAGTAGGTGGTACGCTTATTTCCGTTTGGCACAATAGAACGTTCTCAGAACATGAGGCGCAGTGGAAAAACTGGCCTGAAACTTACAAAACATTCATACATGCCGCTCAACCTTAAGTATTTAGAACATAAAGAAATTGATTTTGAGCGGTGGGATCGGTGCGTTGGTGCACGAAACAAACCCCAGCCTTATGGCTTTAGTTGGTATTTGAATTGGGTTGCGCCGGGCTGGACAGCCTTAATTTATGGCGATTACGAAGCTGTATTTCCGGTGTTTCCTAAAGAAAAAAAAGGATTCAGTTTCACTACACGTCCATACGGTACGCAGTCTTTAGGGCCCTATGCGACCATTCCATTAAGTGCTGAATGGACGGAAGACTTTATTGAACGTGCCATGGCTGAGGTGCAGTATGGCGAGTTCTTTATCTCCCCGGATGTTCCGCGCCCTGCGCATTGGACAGGACAAACGTTCTCAAACTTCGTATTAAAGACCGACACATCGTATGAAAATTTGAGATCGGGCTACAATGCGCAGACCAAGCGAAATTTAAAAAAGGCACAAAAAGCGAAATTGGATTTCGGGAATTGGCCGTCGGTTCAAGATTTAGTCCGTTTGTGGCAAAATAACACGCAGGACAAAACGCAAATCACAGATGAAAATATGCATCATCTAGGCAAGGTGTTGGAGTTTTGCGCGTACCAGAAGCGCGGTCAAATTCTTGCTGCCTATGGCGAGGGGAACAGTTTAGTTGCGGGCCAATTCTGGGTGCAGTGGCAAGGCCGTTCAACCTTATTGCTAAATGCCAGTACCTCGCAGGGCAAGGATGTAGGGGCTCCTACATTACTCATAGATCAGATGATACAATCAAAGGCAGGATTAGACCATTGCATTGATTTTGAAGGAAGTAGTATTCCAGGACTAGCACGCTTTTATCAAGGGTTTGGTGCGATAGATGAACCTTTTTATTTCCATGTGGATAACCGCTTGCCGTGGTGGTCAAAATGGATGAAACCTAAAACAACACATTCGTGAGGTACAAGCATTTATTTTTTGATTGGGATCATACCCTATGGGATTTTGAAAAGAATTCCGAGATGTCCTTGCGCAGTCTGTTCTTGGATTTAGAATTGCAAGCGATTGGGATGCCTTCGTTTGAACTTTTTTTTGAGAAATACATAGCGATCAATGATTTGAAATGGGATTTGTATCGCCAAGGTAAAATCACCAAACAGGGTCTTCGGGAATCAAGGTTCCAAGAAACCTTTGCACACTTTGGCGTAGAAGCTAATGATGTGGCTTGGACGCTCGAAACCCGCTATATAGATGAAACACCGTACCAAAACCATTTGATACAGGGTGCACGTCAGGTGCTTGAAACCTTAAAGCAGCGAGGCTACACCATGCACATCATTACCAACGGCTTCCACGAAAGCCAAAACATTAAATTCTCTGAAAGTGGACTGAAGCCGCTGTTCGATATTTTATTGTGTAGTGATCAGGTAGGCGTAAATAAGCCGGATGCGAAGATTTTCCGTCGTGCCTTGCAGCTTGCGGGCGCCGAGCGCAAAGAAAGCCTGATGATCGGTGATAACCTCATTGCGGATTGCGTCGGCGCCCGCGAGCAAGGGATTGACCAAGTCTTCTTCAATCCGAAAAGAATAAAACACACCGAGAAAGTCACTTACGAGATTGAAGATTTAGAGGAATTGTTGGGGATCGTATAGTCAGTTTCACCTCGGTGCCGCACAAAATTCCACCTCCTGTGTTACCAAACTAAACAAAGTAAATCATGCCAGTAGTACGCGCTTTACCTGCCTATGAAGTGATGATGGGCGACCATCCATTAAAACAACCCTTACCTACGCAAAGTGTGGATCAAATTGATCCGTTTTTATTAATTCACCACCACGCTAATCATATGCCTGCCGGCACGGACCGTTGGAACGCAGGTGTCGGTCCGCATCCACACCGAGGCTTTTCTCCCGTTACATTTATGTGGTCGGGTGGTGTGCATCACAGAGACAGTCGCGGCAACAATAGCGTAGTGGATGACGGTGGTGTACAATGGATGGATGCCGGATTAGGTATTATACACAGCGAACGTCCCCCGGCCAAATTGGCTGAAGAGGGCGGTATGCAAGAAATCATACAGATCTGGATCAATACGCCCAGTGCCCGCAAAATGGACGAGCCAAACTACATTCCATTACAGAAAGATGAAATGCCAAAGGTGCCGGGCCATCCTGATTTACGGATCACATCAGGAAAACCGGTAATGAATGCCGCAGAGGGCCCATTGAAATCTTCGTACCCCATTACGGCAGCGCACGGTGTCATGGAGGCCGGAGTTGAGGCTACGTTTGAGGTGCAACCTGGTGAAAACGGCTTGTTCTATTTGTTAGACGGCAGCGGTCGCCTAGAGGGCTATGGCTTGGTTGAAGCGCATATGCTGTATCAGTTAGATGCAGGTGCGTACATGTTTACTCCTTCAGAAAAGACGAAGGTGTTTTTCATAGCGGCCGCACCCATCAATGAGAAGGTGGAAAGTTATGGACCTTTCGTAATGACGAATCAGACAGAGATTATGGAAGCCATGCGCGATTACCAGCAAGGTAAAATGGGCTTTTTAGTCGAACGCGATTTACCGTAATTCGATGCCGTGGGCCAATTGGCCTCTTGTATCTTTGCCTTGTGGGAGAAATTAAAAAAGACATTCGTACACTGAGTCAAGAGGGCATAATTGCCTTCTTTGAATCGCACGGTGAAAAGGCGTTTCGCGCGAAGCAGGTTTATCAATGGCTATGGCAGAAAAGCGCGAATAGTTTTGAAGAAATGACCAATCTCAGTATCGCAACGCGTGAATTATTGAGCGCTCATTTCGAATTCAAGCAATTAGAGGTGGACGTCATGCAGCAGTCGAAGGACGGTACCATTAAAAATGCCGTGAAATTACACGACGGTGCCTTCGTTGAATCGGTATTGATTCCTACAGAAAAGCGTATTACGGCATGTGTGAGTTCGCAGGTTGGGTGTAGTTTAGACTGTACGTTCTGCGCGACAGCAGGGTTGAAGCGCATGCGAAATTTAGATCCTGATGAAATCTACGATCAAGTTGTGGTGATTGACCGACAAGGCAAAGAACACTTCGGCAGGCCTTTGACTAATATTGTTTTTATGGGGATGGGCGAGCCGTTATTGAACTATAATAACGTACTCGCAGCCATTGATAAAATCACCGATCCAAAAGGGCTTGGTATGTCTCCAAAACGCATCACTTTAAGCACGATTGGGGTGCCGAAATTGATCAAGAAAATGGCCGATGATGGTGTCCGATTCGGCCTCGCCATTTCACTCCATAGCGCGATTGAAGAAAAACGCGCGAAATTGATGCCTCTGGCACATCGAAGTACGACGCTGGTGGATCTGCGCGAAAGTTTGCAGTACTGGTATGCGAAGACCGGACGCGGCGTAACGTTTGAATATGTGATTTGGCGTGATATCAACGATACCGAGGAAGATGCTATCGCATTGGCAAAATTCTGCGGAGCCATTCCTACAAAAGTGAATATCATTCAGTACAACCCCATAGATAACGGTCCCTATACACAAGCATCTCAAGCCGCTGTAGATATGTACAAACGCATATTAGAGGAACGTCGTATTATCGCTACAGTGCGCCATTCACGTGGACAGGATATCGACGCTGCATGCGGGCAATTGGCGAATAAAACCGAAGCATAGCGCTCGCATACGTTCTACACGGTCGAGCACATTCGCTGTGGGTAAGTTTTACTTTTTCACATTATTTGGAAGTAATGAAAGGAGGGTCCAATTTGAAGAGAAACAACTTCAAAAACCTTCATCATGCTCGTAACCCTTCAGTCTGGCTTAGTCCAGTTTCTTCATGCAACTCCCATAACTGTAGAGGTCAGTATCACCCGTGGAATTAAATATTTCATCGTTGGTCTTGCCGATACCGCTTTAAAGGAGAGCAAGCAACGGATCTATACGGCTATTAAAAACACCCAGTTTCATTGGCCAGGCCAACGCATCACCATTAATCTCGCACCAACGACTACGCGAAAATTTGGTACGCTGCTTGAATTGCCTATTGCTTTGGGTGTTTTGGCTGCAAGTGGGCAGTTCCCCACGGACCGTTTGAAGGACTACCTTATTGCCGGCACTTTGGGTTTGGACGGAGCAGTTGTTCCCATAGAACAACCTTATCAGCTGGTGGAATTGGCTCGAAGACTGGGCAAGAAGGGTGTTGTTTTAAATACGTATAGTGCACAGTACACCTACCTAAACGACCGCCAAAATGCTGCACTATGCGCTGTTCGTTCCTTGAAAGAAGCCGTACATTTTTTTCAAACCGGACAGCTTCCAGCAGCGGCTAACGCCGCGCTCCGGCCACCTCAATCGCCATTGGGTTTGTGGGGTCAGGAGCGAGCTGCCTTTGGATGTTTCTCGGAGGTGGCCGGCCAGCGCCCGCTTAAGCGGGCGCTGGAAGTCGCTGCCGCTGGCGGACATCACGCCCTTTTACTAGGCCCCCCGGGAGTAGGAAAGACTATGCTTTGTGACCGGCTGCCCTCGATCTTACCGCCCATTAATCCATATGAGGCACCTTGGATTCACGGCTTACATGCGAGCGGTACTAGCGAAATGCAGCCGTCAGTTTTTCAGAATTTGAGACCTTTTTTAAAGCGCAGTCCGCCCTTGACAAAACGCCAATTACTGGGATCTTTGCCAGAGATTTCTGGAAAAGTAATTCAGCAGTTTAGAAAAGCACTTGTTCCTTTTGATACCCCGGTGACGGCTCCGAAAGTGCTCGGGGATGTATTAGCCACTCTTGGTGGTGTCTATTTCATAGACGAAATCCACTCTACTAGCGCGCGTATAAGGGATATTTTACTACAGCCCATGAATGAATATACCCAGCAGTTGATAAGCATAATGAATCCATGTCATTGCGGAAATTTTGGACATCATCAGCGCGAGTGCCGCTGCACGGCCTCTTCGCTCTCAGGGTATAAGAGGTTGTTGAGTGGGGCACTTTTGGAACGCTTTGATATTTACATTTTCGTCCCATCAATGGGTTGGCACGAGGTTGAAACTACCGAGCGTTCTGAAGTTATATACGAACGTGTTTATAAGGCGTGGTGTATGCAGATAACGCGACAAGGCAAACAGAATGCCCAATTAAGTTTAAGCGAATTGGAAGCCTATTCGATGTTAACTAAAAGAGATTGGCGTGCCTATTATAGATTGGCTGCCCACCATAACTTATCGAATAGGGCGCAGCGAAATTGGTTAGCGTTATCGCGAACGCTAGCAGATTTAGAGGGGCTTGAAGCGGTCACCATGCATCATATCGCAGCCGGTTTGGCGTTATTAAATCCAGACCGACGTGAATACAATCAAAGTTTTGATGCCATGGGGATGCCAGATGTACAACAGGTTCAGACCAGAGGCACTCGGGCTTAACGTCGCCAGCTTGGATCTTTCGGGTCGGGTGCGTTTTTAGTCCATTCTATAGGGCCATCGCAGCCTATTTCAACGACCATGGCGCTGGGACTACCAAAAACACCTAGCATAGTGCTGCGCCATTCTCGAAATTCCTCAATGTCCACGCTGTAGCAGCTTAGGGTGAGAATGACGATGTAATTCTTCTCTATAATGATAACGCTTGGTACAACATGATCGACGGTGCGGTAGTCTCGACCTGGCGTGATGCGTTTTCCGCCTATGAATTCCTTAAACCAAAACTTCAAGGCGTATTTCATTTCCTCTTCGTCCTCGTAGGCATAGGTACTGAGGTCGTATTTAGGTTTAACGTTATTCCCTAATTCGTTTAGTTCCTTTTCTACCTGCTTGAGTTGGAAATACGAATGATGAACGAATTGAGTTTCCGGTAAAACGCCATAATCCGGCTCGCTGCCGTTCAGCTCTTTGACTTTATAATTCTCTGATTGCTCTTCAAGAAATAAAGCAGTGCGTTGTTTCAATTCCTCCGCTTGACCAAAAGACAAGAGTGGAACGAATGCTAAAAATGTGACTATCAGTGGTTTCATAATTTCAAATCGGCTACTACAAAAGTACTGCCTCCAACAAAGATAAGGTCATCTTCTTTTGCAAGATTAATGGCTGCATTTAATGCTTCTTCAACGCTAGTGTAGGTCGCGCCGTTATACCCAATCTCATCCGCGATTTTCGCCAGCTGATCTGAGCTGAGGCACCGTTTGCTCTGAGTTGAAGTCCAGTAAAAGGAATCTGTTTTTGGAAACCATTGAAGTGCTTTGGCGTGTTCTTTATCTGCCGCCATTCCTAGGACCCAATGAACATGATTCGCTTCGTTATGAGCTTGCTGGACGATATGCCTGAGCGCATGTTCGTTATGGCCAGTATCGCAAATAACGGTTGGCCTTGATTGGATCTTTTGCCACCGACCTTGAAGTCCAGTATTGACAACGACTCGCGAGAAGCCTAATTCCCAAACTTTTCGTTCCGCTGGAAATAAAAGATCAAGTGCAGTGGCTGCAGCATCGCTGTTGAGGGTCTGATAACTGCCCATCAAATCTGTGGCAATGCCGTAGGAATGGCTCCAAAAGAGCGGTGCGTTTTTAGCTCGAGCACTTTGAATAAATACCTCTCTCGTTTCAACGTGTGCCTCACCAATAATGACCGGTACACCTTCCTTCATGATCCCCGATTTTTCTGTGGCAATCGCAGCCAGAGTACTGCCCAGCCATTGGGTATGGTCTAGACCAATGTTGGTAATAAGAGTTAATTCGGGTTCACAGATGTTGGTGGCATCTAATCTACCGCCCATACCGGTTTCTAAAACAATCCAATCTACAGCTTCCTGCTCAAACCAGGCTAAAGCAAGCATGGTTGTAAGCTCAAAGAAGCTATAACCGCCTTTTGCAAAGAAGTCCTTATTGGTTTCGACGAATTGGCGCACGAATTCTTCCGGGACCATTTCAGTACCAATTTTTGCGCGTTCCCGAAAGTCAAAGAGGTGGGGAGAGGAAAAGACGCCAACACGAAGCCCCATCTCTTTCATTCCTGAGGCCAATAAATGTACCGTTGATCCCTTCCCGTTAGTGCCAGCAACGTGTATCGTTGGGATAGTTTTTCCAGGAAAATGTAATGCTTCCCACAGGGCCTTGGGACCATCTAGGCCAATTTTATAGTCCTTTGTTCCGCCGTCGCGTTGGAAGTTAGGGACGGCATCAAACAACCATTGAACTGCTTGCTCGTACGTCATTGCAATTCGAAACGGTAGACAATAAATCCAACACGTCGACTATTGCCTAAATCTGCACTCCACTTAGAGTTTTTGGCAGCAACTTTAGCTTTATTCACAAGACATGTATTTGAGCCAAAATTAGATTTAGGTAAAGTATCGGGTATTTGATTGTTTGGTGCGAGTTCGGCTTCGTTAACGCTTCCAGATTCGGTAACAGCAATTTTAATAACAACTGTACCTTCGTAATTACAGCCAGTCTCTGGTTCAGGTAAGTTGATAGGCGTTCCTGACATCCAGTATTTACCATTTCCTCCTGCTCCGCCGTTCCCAGTTCTGTTTGGGCTTAACGGATCACCGTTAGGATCGCCTTGATCACCGCCGCCTGTGGTTTCTCCTTCACCCTGGCCACTGCCGCTGCGGTTCGTGTTGAACATACGGTTCAAGCGCTCTTCCTTGCGTTGACGTTCCAATTCTTCTTCTGTCGGTTGCGGATCGGGTTCAGGCTCCTGAACCGTTTCTGTTGGCTTTTCAGTAGTTTCCTTAGGCTGCTCTGCCACCTCCTTTGGTTTCGTTGGCGTAGGATCATCGGTAGATTCAATAACAGGGGCATCTTCAATATCCTGTGTCACTACCTCTTCTTGTACTGGTGGAGTTTCAACTGGAGTTGTAGGCGTTGGTGGGGGAATGGTTGGCGCGGCTTGAGTATTCTGTCCAGCTCCCGTTTCTTCATACCCAAAATTAATAGCAATCCCTTCCTCTGGAGGAGGGTCTTGGTAGGTTAAGCCATAAAACGCAAACCAAAGCATGAGTAGGATGTGGACGATGACCGTCCAAACCTTTGCTTTGTTTTTATTGCGTTGCTCGTTAAATGCCATACCTATTTGGGATCAGTTGCAATGATCATTTTTAAGTTGTTTCTATAGCCTATATCCAAAAGTCGTACCGTTTCGCCGGTAGGAATGCTTTGATCTGCACGCAGAACCACGACTGCTTGCTCGCCATCGGTTAACTTTCGGGCTTCAGCCATAAGTCGTTGTTCAACCTGGTCGTAGCCGACAATGGTTCCGTTTACGTCAAATTCTAATGCTTCATTCACAGTGAGTGTGATGTTTTTCTTTTTAACGGTTTGCGCACCGCTTTTAGGCAAAACAATATCAAGCGCGCTTGAGGTCACCAGGGTAGAGGCGAGAATAAAGAAGATGAGTAATAGGAAGACCAAATCGGTCATGGACGACATGTTGACTTCGGCGCTAACCTTGCTTCTGCTGCGTAAATTCATAGCGTTATTTTTAGGCCGGTTCGTGCAATAAATCTAAAAAGGCCATTGCGCTGTCTTCCAGTTTGTAAACCACACGATCCACACGAGTCACCAGGAAGTTGTATCCGAAATAGGCAATGATACCCACTAAAAGACCTGCAACGGTGGTTGTCATGGCCGTATAAATACCTTCCGCCATCATATCCAGCTTGATCTGACCTCCTGCGTTGGCCATCTCCTTAAATGTCAAAATCATCCCTATGACGGTTCCTAAGAAACCGATCATAGGTGCTCCACCGGAAATGGTAGCGAGCATAGGGAGGCCCTTCTCTAAACGGGTTACTTCCAGTTTACCTTGATTCTCAATCGCTTGAGTAATGTCACCAAGAGGCTTGCCAATTCTTGAGATGCCTTTGTTTATCATACGAGCCACAGGTGTGCTTTCCGACATACACAGTGCTTGTGCTGCATCTAGCTTACCGTCCATGACCATGTCTTTGATGTTGTTCATAAAGTTGGGGTCTACCTTATTCGCATTGCGAATGGCACCAAAGCGTTCCAGAAAGATGTAAACTGCGAAAATGCTCAGTATACCGAGGAACGTCATAATAAGAATCCCACCTATTCCGCCTGAAGTCATTAACTCCAAAATAGACATGGTTTTTTCCGTAGGTTCTTCGGCTAATACAGCCTCTGCTCCGGTTTGAATTTGTAGAAATAGTATGCTCATTTGTTTTGACTGATTTACTCAAAAATCCATAAAAAGAAAGCCCCCGCAACGCGGGGGCTTTTGAAATATCAACAAGATGAATACCGACTAGAACAATGTGCGTTCTAGTATGTAAACAGCCGCCCCTGCAAAGTATCCAACGATTGCAAGCAGCGAAATATTCTTCAAATACCATCCAAATGGTATTTTTTCTAGGCCCATAACGGCAACACCGGCTGCAGAGCCTATGATTAATGCTGAACCACCTGTACCTGCACAATACGCTAGGAACTGCCAGAAAACGCCATCCTGCATGAACAGTCCGTCTGCCGTGGTCTCATACATTCCCATTGCAGCAGCAACAAGCGGGACGTTATCTACAATAGATGATAATAGACCAATAATGATGCTAACGATGAAGACTCCACCTTGAGTATCGGTGCCAATGCTGTTATCAAGTGCTACGGCTAGATCACCTAATTGGCCCATACTCTGAAGCGATGCCACGGCAAGTAAAATTCCTAAGAAAAACAAAACGGAAGGTGTGTCGATCTTTTGTAAAACACCTAGAGGACTCAAACCGTGCCTTACTTCGGCTGGTTTTCTGCGGTGCATACGATCAGTAATGATCCATAATACTCCCAAAGAGAGCATCATCCCCATGAAGGGAGGCAAGTGCGTTACTGTTTTGAATATAGGGACAAAAATAAGTCCAGCGACTCCCGCGAAGAATACGAAGTTGCGCTCGAACGGGGTAGTTGGGTCGGTATAATGTTCGGCCGTTTCCGCTTTTAAAGGTCTGTCAATCGTTCCTTTTAAACGGAATGATAGGATGGCCAAAGGCGCTAGGAGGGTAAACAGGGAGGGGATAATTAAATCGGTCACCACTGCTCCCGCTGTAATCTGTCCTTTAATCCAAAGCATGGTGGTCGTAACATCACCAATAGGGGACCAAGCACCGCCTGCATTTGCGGCAACGACAACCATACCTGCGAAAAACCATCTATCTTTTTGATCAGCAATGAGTTTGCGCAATAAGCTGACCATAACAATAGAGGTTGTTAAGTTATCTAATGCTGCAGAAAAGAAGAAACTCAGGATACAAATGATCCACATAAGCTTCACCTTATTTGTGGTCTTAATTTTATCTGTAATTACCGAGAATCCTTCGTGCGCATCGACAAGCTCTACGATGGTCATGGCTCCGATCAAAAAGAACAGGATAGACGAAATCTCACTTAAGTGATGAAGCAATTCTCCTTCGACCTCATGGACGTGATGGCTACTGAGTACGTAAAGGGTCCAGGTTACCACGCCTGTTACTAAGGCAGCCGCAGCTTTGTCAATTTTCAACTGATGTTCGAAAGCTATTGCCGCGTATCCTAGGACGAATACAACCAGCATTAAAGTGTAAACCATTATATCAGCAGTTTTAAAGCGTTAGTGTATGCTTTAAATGTAATAAAGTTTGATTGATTATCAAAAGTATAAACGTCGCGAAGTGCGTTGTGAATGGTAGTTGAAACATCCTCGAAAATCGCTTCATCTTCAACGATGGCATCTTCCTGCATTAAATAGCCAAAAACTCTGGCCATTCCACAATTTGAAATAAAATCAGGGATTACGGCGCATTTGGAATCGGCCAATTCTGCTATGGGGCCATAAAAGATTTCTTCGTCTGCAAAAGGGACATTTGCACCGGAAGAAATAACTTCTAATCCGTTGTCAAGCATTTGGGCCAGTTGCATTCTATTCACTAGACGCGAAGCCGCAGCCGGAATAAATACTTCGGCGCCCATTGACCAGATTTGTCTATTCGCTTCTTCGAAAGAAAGCATATGAGGTGCACTTAAAGCATTCCCATCTTTGGTATTGAATAGGGTAGTTACTTCTTCTAGCGTGAACCCTTCTGGTTTCATTAGTCCGCCAACTTTATCGATGATACCCACTACTTTGGCACCCATTTGACTTAGGTAATAAGCCGCGCCTGAGGCAACATTACCCCAACCTTGAATAATGACCCGCTTTTGAGTGAGATCACCGCCCCAAAGGGTGTAGAAATGTTTGACACTCATGGCGGTTCCATAACCGGTAATCAAGTCGCCTACTTTAAACGTGCCTGTTTTTGAAGGGGTGAGGCGCTCTGCATCTACGGATAGACTGACACCATTTTGAAGTTGCTTTATTTTGCGCGCTTTCGCGAAATCTCCTGGCTGGTAATGACCGTTGAGAACACCTTCTTGCGGGTGCAATATGCCGAGCTCGCTTGTAATAGGAATCACCTCTGTTTTTTGATCAACATTGAGGTCTCCACCGGTTCCGTAGTAATTTTTTAGGAGGGGATAAATGGCTTTATACCAGCGCTTTAAGACGCCTTCTTTGCGTGGATCATTGGGATCAAAATCAATCCCGCTTTTCGCGCCGCCTATTGCAGGTCCGGCCACGGTGAATTTGATTTCCATGGTTTTTGCCAGCGAAAGGACTTCGTTTTCTGTGAGTCCAGTGCGCATTCGCGTGCCGCCACCGGCAGCGCCTCCTCTCAATGAGTTAATGACGACCCAGCCTTTAGCTTCGGTCTCAGCATCGTGCCAGTGGAAGACCACTTCTGCCGGGCGCTCTTCAAAGGCGCGTAGTTGTTCTTTCATTTATTGCTCTGTTAATAGGGAGCCTAAAGGTACGTTTTAGGGGTGAAATATAGTGCCAGAACTGTGCCATATTCCACTTCCTGTGGTCGTCCCAATGACATTAGCTCTGCCCATGAACCGCTCGAAGCCGAGCAAGGCGAAAACAATAGCTTCCTTGGCTTCAATGATTGTTTTTTCTGGCAGTACGATGGGTACGTTATTCTCTTCGATGGCTTGAAGCAGTGTTCTATTGAATGCTCCACCTCCAGTAACTAAGGTCCGCTTGCCTTCCAGTTGTTGCGCGATTTGATCTGCTATATGCTGTATACACGTCGCCAACGCGTCTTTTGGTGCCAAGATGTCGACCAATTCAATGAACGTTTTATCAATCCATTCTTGTCCTAAGCTTTTTGGGGCGGGAAGATCGTAGAATGGGAGGCTGTTTAATTGGTCCAAAACCCACGGATTAATGCGTCCTTGTCGCGCTAAGAGTCCATCTTTATCGTAGTCCTGACCCAATTCTCTTGCAAATGTATTCAGTATTCTATTTGCAGGGCAAATGTCGAATGCCACTGAAACACCGTCTTTTAGTAGAGGGGATCCTATGCTGCAGTTGGCAAATCCACCGAGGTTGAGTGCTGCTTCGTAGGTCCCAAAAAGCTTGTGATCGCCGAAGGGAACTAGTGGGGCACCTTGACCGCCAAGCAGTACATCTTGAACACGGAAATTGGTGACCAGTGGAAGTTTTGTGGCTGTGGCTATTTCTGGAAGACAGCCTGCTTGATAGGTGAATTTCTTCTCAGGTTTGTGAAAAATGGTCTGGCCGTGACTCGCAACTAGATCAATTGTGCCGTCAAAATCGGCTTGTACGGCCTGAATAACATCGATAGACCATTGAGCAAAGGCGGCGGATGCTTTATCGCTTAGGGATGCATTTTCGTATGCCGCTTCAATCTGTTTTTTTAGTGCTTCAGGATAGGGTAAACACTTAAAGTACAGCAGTTTCCAATGAGGATCTGTGACGTTTGAAAATTGGACCACAGCGGCATCCATCCCATCGAGTGAGGTTCCGCTCATTAAGCCCAAAACATTGAAGCTTGCGTTGTACATTTGCATCACCCAATAATAAACAGAATAATCGATGAACTTCAACCTATCAGAGGAGCATTTGATGATTCGTGATGCGGCGCGCGACTTTGCGCAGACCGAGCTGCTACCCGGAGTCATTGAAAGAGATGAAAAGCAGGAATTCCCTGCGGAACAAATTAAGAAACTTGGCGAATTAGGCTTTATGGGCATGATGGTATCACCAGAGAATGGTGGTTCTGGAATGGATACTCTAAGCTATGTTTTGGCCATGGAGGAATTGTCGAAGATAGATGCCTCGGCGTCTGTTGTAGTGAGTGTGAATAATAGCTTGGTTTGTTGGGGGCTGGAAACCTTCGGATCGGCTGAGCAAAAAGCTAAATACTTACCTCGTCTTGCCTCAGGCGAAATCATTGGTTCTTTCTGTTTGAGTGAGCCAGAAGCAGGTTCGGATGCAACCTCTCAAGCGACCACCGCAGTGGATATGGGAGACCATTATTTACTGAATGGAACGAAGAACTGGATCACGAACGGTGGTACTTGTGAAATTGCCTTGGTAATTGCGCAGACGGATCGTGAAAAAGGACACCGCGGGATTAATGCCTTGATTGTAGAGAAGGGCATGGAAGGATTTGTGGTTGGTAAGAAAGAAGATAAATTAGGTATCCGCGGATCGGACACGCACACGTTACTCTTTAACGATGTGAAGGTGCCTAAAGAAAATAGAATTGGTGAAGACGGCTTCGGCTTTAAGTTTGCCATGAAAACTTTAAGTGGCGGACGTATAGGTATTGCGGCTCAAGCTTTAGGTATTGCTCAGGGGGCACTTGATTTGGCATTGAGCTATTCAAAGGAGCGTACTACGTTTGGAAAACCTATTCACGAACATCAAGCCATCGCCTTTAAGTTGGCGGATATGGAGATGAAGATTGAACAGGCTAGACTTCTCGTGTATAAGGCAGCTTGGTTGAAGGATCAGGGTATGTCTTATGACAAGGAGAGTGCAATGGCAAAATTGGCTGCGTCAGAAGCTGCAATGTGGGTTTCTACAGAAGCCGTTCAAGTACATGGCGGATACGGTTTCGTCAAGGAATATCATGTAGAGCGTTTGATGCGTGATGCGAAAATCACACAGATTTATGAAGGTACTTCAGAGATCCAACGCATTGTGATTTCTCGTGATATGATTAAAAATTCTTAATCAAAGCAAGGGAAGGAGTTGCTCAAGGGCTATGCCTCTTGAACCTTTCAATAATAGAGCGGCGTCCTTAGGGGCGCCGTTTTCTTTCCAATACTTTTCTAATTCCCCCGTTGTTGCGAATTGCAAACCATGCCAGGTGGTACTGCCAAAGTGTTTTCCTACTAGGATGCAACGCTCTTCCATGTTTGTCCGTTGGACCAATTCTACTATAGCTTGGTGTTCTATTGCGCTTTCTTCACCTAGCTCAAACATATCACCCAGTACCAACCAGCCGTCCTTATGCCATTTCGCAAAATTCTCTATAGACAATGACATACTGGTCGGATTGGCATTGTAGGCATCCAACAAGACCTTGTTTCGTGCGGTTACGCGCCATTCGACCCGATTCATGGCGGGCACATAGTTCGATAGTGCTTCTGCTATGGCTGTTGCCGGTACATCAAAATAAAGACCTATGGTGGCAGCAGCACCTAAATTGGTGCAGTTGAATGATCCGCTAAGGTTACTTTGAACGGCAAAGGATCCGGATGCATTCGAAAAGGTAATCCCTGCAAATTCATTATGCGAGTCACTTTGGTAAGCGAATTGCGCTGAGGCATTTCCAAAGGTAATGCGCTTACAAGCAGCGCTTTTGTCCATTTGAAGGGTATCGTCTGCATTGACTAAGGCTACGCCGCTTTTCGAAGAAGCGAGGTAGTCGTACAATTCACTTTTGCCTTTTATAATACCTTCGAAGCCGCCAAATCCTTCTAAATGAGCCTTTCCATAATTTGTAATATAGCCTAGAGTGGGCTCTGCGATAGCAGCTAATTGGCCAATTTCTTTTTGATGGTTGGCCCCCATTTCAACAATGAGTATCTCCGTATCTCTAGGCGCACTGAGTATGGTAAGTGGAACCCCGATATGGTTGTTTAAATTTCCTTTTGTCGCGTGCACCTTATACTTCATGTTAAGAACGGCATGAAACAACTCTTTCGTAGTCGTTTTGCCATTGCTTCCAGTAAGACCGAGCGTGGGAACGTTTAAGTATCGTCGGTAGTCACGAGCACATTGTTGCATAGCGGTAAGTACATCAGCAACCAGCAGAAGACGCTCGTCCTCACCTACGTATTCATCAACAACTGCATATGAAGCTCCTGCGGCTAAGGCTTGCACCGCAAATGCGTTTCCGTTGAAAGAAGCGCCTTTCAAAGCGAAAAACACGCTTCCTGGGGCAATTGCCCGGGTATCGGTACATACGCTGCCGCAGGAAAGAAATGCATCAAATACTCTCATAGTAAATGGTTGTTCGATAATGGAAAGTTAGGGCACAAAAAAGCCCCACTCGAAGGTGGGGCTTTAAAATTCTTAACGTATTTCAAATTACATTTTGTAACGTTTGAAGTTATGGCGTTTTACTTGCGCTGGACGCTTACTTCTATTACTGCTTTCGTTTTGGAATCCTACACGGTCCATTGCACAACGGAAGCCGATGTAATCGGTACTTTGATCTTCTTCAAGGTAGCGACGCGTACCTGGACTCAACCAGTAAGCACGATCTTTCCAGCTACCCCCCTTGTAAACACGAGTGGTATTTCCGATCAGGGTTCTGTTGGCATAATCGTACATCGCTGCTTCGCCTTCTTCAACGGGATTCTCATAGTTCTTAGAACTCTCATTATCGCCATCGAGGTAATCACGGTAATCGCCTTTCTGGTAGTTACGACGTGTAACATTTTCTTCAACAGTTACAGACCGAAGAGGAAGTTGACCTGGAAGACGTACAATAACGGTATCGCCGTTACGCACTTCTGTCTGAGGGTCTTGCAGTACCTCTAGAGAGCCAATGTCTTGGTAGTTTTTGTCGAAAGTTTTGAATTCGTTACCACGGAAAGCACGGAAATCAGTTACATCGTATGAACTTACAGGACGGTAAACATCTAATACCCATTCTGCTACATTCCCTGCCATATCGTACAAACCAAAGTCGTTCGGCGGGTAGAAACGCACTTGCATTGTAACGTCGGCTTGGTCGTTCAACCAACCTGACGTACCCATGTTATCACCACGACCTCTCTTGTAGTTCGCAAGGATATCACCACGGTCTTGTTTGTCTGGATTACGCGTTGCGCTGCCGTTCCACGTGTATTTGTTCTTGTCAGCTACACGGTTGTAAATGCGCTTGCCACCGTCTGCATAGGCTGCATATTCCCATTCCGCTTCCGTTGGTAGGCGGTATTTAGGAAGCACAATACCGTCTTCGATACGCGCGGGACGTCCTTCTTTGCCGAAGGCAGAATTTGGGTTGAGGTCTTTGAGACCTTTTTTGTTTTGTGCTACGTACTCTTGTTTGTACAAATACACTTCAGTATTGAAGTGGTCTGCGTCCATTTGCTCAGGAAGTTCTCTTAGAATCCCTTCTTTGATCAATATAGCTTCATTAACGCGGTCCGTTCTCCACGAACAGTAGCGTTGTGCTTGCAACCAGTTTACACCCACTACAGGGTAGTAATTGTATGCTGGGTGACGTAAGTAGTTCTCTACGAAATTATCGTTGAAAGCTAATTTATCTCTCCATACTAGTGTATCTGGAAGAGCAGAGCGGTAGATCTCTGGGTAGTAGTCGTAATCGTAAACCCGGCGTAACCAATAAAGATACTCGCGGTAATCAAGATTGGTCACCTCATTTTCATCCATGTAGAATGAACTCACTGTAACGCGGCGTGGAACGTTATTCCAATCCTTAATGAAGTCTTCTTCTACTTGACCCATCATGAATGTACCGCCTTCAACGAAAACTAGACCAGGTCCAGTTTCTTGTCCTTGGTAACTCAGATTCGCTTGAAATCCACCGTTGTTCTTGTTGTTAATTGACCAACCCGTAGAATTTGATTCAGGACTTGCACAACTCGCAAGTAGCGCAGCTGAAAGAGTGGCAATTGAAAACTGGATAAACTTATTCATATGATAAACAGTTGTTAGGCTTCTTAAAATTTAGGGCACTTGAGTGCTTTCAGTTTACTGCGGCGCGAACGGCATGGGAATTTATAACCCATACTTACTTCATGTGCACCGCCCAAGGTATTCGTTAGGTCACTGATCGTGTAATCGTAGCTGTAACCAAAAGTCCAAGGCAAATCAGGAGGAGTGATCCCTAAAATGAAAATCACAGCATCAGGATTAAAACTTCCTTGACGAAGTGCCAAGCCACCAGCCAACGGGCCGCGCGCAAAACTAACCCCCGCAGTGAGTTGTGATGCAGCTCCCTGCTGTTGGTAGACTACATTAGGAACAATGTATGATTGTAAGCTATTGTGTAAACGCTTCCTTCCCAAAGGAATGTTGGCTCCCGCATGCGCAGTAAGCTTTAAGGGAAGATTGCTTTGACTTAGGAATGCTTCATTTGGTTCGGTGAGGTGATGTCCTACGATACCTATGTACCAGCGCTCTGTGAAACCAAGCATTCCGAAACTTAGATCGACGTTGTTTTTGAATTCGTTTGATGGTCTGCCTTCACCCGTTGGCAATACAAAACCGTAAAACGGATCAATCATGTCCGGAAAGGTAAAGCTGTTCCAGTCGATAGAGCGCTGACGAAACGTAGCTTGAAAACCACTCAATAATGTGAAGTGGCGATTTACTTCAAGGTGGTAGCTGTACACGCCGCTTACTTCAGTCAAATTCAATGCGCCATTTCCGGCATCATCCTTGAGTGCCATGACGGCGACTCCTCCGTTCAACTTATCGACATATTGGTCGTAAGAAGCGGAATAGGACTGATAAACACCAAGCTCTGGGTACTGATTTCTGTAGTTACTGTGTACAGTAGGGCATCTTTCTAGACCCGCAAATGCTGGATTTAGATAGATAGGATTGGCATAATACTGGCTGAAGTGAGCGTCCTGAGCGGTACTCAAGGTGCTAAAAATCAAGCCTATAGCCAATGTTAGTATGCGCGTTTTCACTGCGTTCATGGATTAACCTATGTTTTCAAGCAACAAGTATAAGCAAAAAAAGTACGTTTTGCACTTGCTTGACGTTCCTCTTTAAACGCTTTTTTTAGGCGAATTGTTATCCAATAGACTGTAGATTTGTAAAAGTGAAAAAAATCATAGCCCTTACCTGTATCATTCTATACCCACTTTTCGGAGTAGGTCAGATGTCTTTTGATAACGGTACGTATGTTCGTTTTAAAACATTAAACCATCGGATTTCAGGCCCTCAAATGTGGGCGCAAGAATCCTCCGGAATGTACTCCTTGAGCGGTCGTGAAGTTTTGGACTTAGGTATACTCTCTATTGGGGCAAATACTAGTGAACTTGAAATACGTTGCCGCCTCAATGGAACACTCGCTCCGCTGAATGCCACTAGCGAACTAGTTGGCAAGGACTTTTCCATTCCGTACTACGTTTTTGATTCGGATACGACTTTAGATGAGGACACGGAATTCTGGTTTTACATACCCCCAAGCTATGACATAACTTATGACCCATTGAACGGTAGTTCATCGTATACTTCCAATCCATACAGCGATCAAAAATATTTCTTGGTCAGTGGAGGGAATGATTCCTACCAACCTATTCCTTTGGAGGCTATTCCTGAACCGGCAACGTCGAGAGCAATGAATGCTCGTGCGACGTGGGTTTATGATACAGCCATGTATAATTTGGTTGGGACCGGACGCAGATGGATGGGGGAGTTGTTTGATTTCACGACGACTAGAGTTTATGATTTTCGCGAACGCACAGCAATGACAGCCTCGACAGTGAACCAGCCTGTGCCCGGAACCGCTGTACATGTTCAAATAAAGGCAGTTGCACGTTCTAGCACGAATAACACGAAATTGCTTGTACAGTACGGTTCACAAAGCGCTTCGGTAACTTTTCCAGCCGTTCAAACCGGCTCTGTAAGCAATTACGTTCAAGAAAAATTACTTACGGCAACATTTACGGCCGATCAGAGTGCATCCATTACGCTTAGTTATGACAAGGCTGGTAATAATGCAGCGGCCATGTGGTTGGACGAAATGATTGTAGACTGGGAAACATCAGAGGAAGAGGTATACCCCAGTCAATCCATGGTAAATCATCCTCGTGGTGCCGGTAATTACTCACATTTTAATGTTGAGGGGACGAGTTGCTTGCGCATTTTCGGTATTGAAAATCGGCAAATTTCATCCCTTGTAGAACCTGCAGTTGTTGTTTCTGGAGGATTGGACCAATACCAATGGAAGTGGTATTCTCACGAGGATAAACTGAGAACATATAAGATTGGTTATTGTACGGATCCATTGGCTTACATTGTTGACCAGAAGGTAGATCTTGGCACCATCGAAACGGCCGTTTTGTCAGATTTGGACGGCATAGAAAGTATCATTATTGCACCCGATTCGTTACTCGATGCGGCACAAGAGTTAGCTGTATTAGAACGTTCGACAGGCGTAAGTTCAGAAGTGGTTGCACTCTCGTATATCTACGACGAAATGAATACGGGTAATCCCGACATAGGAGCGATCAGGAAATTCTTAGTGAAGGCCTATGCCGATTACGGTACGCTCAAATATTTAACCTTATTCGGCGATGCATCTTACGATTATAAAGGCAAACTTCAGGGGCGTCAGTCGAACTTGGTTCCTACGTATCATACGGCAGCAAGTTTCTCCCTCTATACTTCCTACATAACGGACGATTTCTATGGGTATCTGGATGCCGGTGAAACTTTGAATTGGTTTCTGGACGATTTGGATGTTGGCATAGGAAGAATTCCCGTTCGCAATGTACAAGAGGCGCAGGAAGCCGTTGCGAAAATCGGAAATTACTTGCAAGGCGCGGACCGATTTGGACCCTGGCGCGCAAGAGGTGTTTTTGTCGTAGATGACGTGGATGAGGCATGGGAAAAGGAGTTTGCGGTAGTACAAGACAGGTTGGCAAAAAAACTCGATACGACCAGAGCGGAATTGAATCAGATCAAAATATATTCTGACGCGTACCTTCAAGATACCAAGCCCGGTTCGCAGCGTTACCCAGAGGCGCGTCAAGCCTTATTCAATGAGGTAGAGCAGGGAGCTTTGGCCGTTTCATTTGTTGGCCATGGTGGTGAGGTTGGATGGACTACTGAACGTATTTTACAATTGGAAGATATCAATGGATGGAATAACACCTCGAAGCAGCCGGTCGTCACTACTATTACTTGTGAATTCACCCGATTCGATGACCCCTTGCGCGTTAGTGCAGGCGAGCAGTTATTCTTGAATCCAAACGGCGGTGCCATTGGACTATTCTCCACAACTCGAAGTGTATTTGCGACCAATAGTACGTATGCCTTGAATGCGCTGTTGAATGAGGAAATGATGCAATTGGACAATCCTAGGTTAGGCGACGTATTGAGAGAAACGAAAAACAATAATAATAGCGGCGATAAAATAAAGTTCTCGCTTATTGGTGATGCGGCCTTACCGCTCGCTCGCCCAAAACATCAAATGAGCTTTGATACTCTAAACGGTATGGCATGGTCAGATTTCCAGGACACGTTGAAGGCCCTCTCTTGGGTGCAAATCAAAGGAAGCGTGCTTGATGCGCAAAGTGGTGCGCTGATGTCTGGCTTCCACGGAAAAGCGTGGGTAACCGTTTTTGACAAGCCGCAAGAACAGGAAACAAAGATCAACGATCAGAGCGGCACACCGTTCAGGTTTACGACGCAAAGCAATGCTGTTTTTAAAGGTCAAGCGAGTGTTGTGAACGGTCGGTATTCTGTTGAATTTAGAGTGCCGTTGGATATAAATCTGAGCTATGGTCCGCCTAAGATTAGCGCCTATGCGACGAATTACGAGACCGATGCTTGGGGCGCTTCGAACGACCAATTGATGGGTGGGATTTACGATGGTCTTATCACGGATACGGAAGGTCCAGAGGTGCGGTTGTTTATGAACGATACTACTTTTACCTCGGGCAGTAGTGTTGAGTCGGATGCCACTGGCCTCGGATTGCTTTACGATGAAAGTGGAATCAACGCGGTGGGCTTGGGAATAGGCCACAACATGACCCTTACATTGGACGGGGAGGCAATCAATGTGAACGATTATTATGAATCGGATCTGGATGATTTTACTCGCGGATCGTTGCGTTATCCATTCAATGACCTTGCATTAGGCGAACATACTTTGTCACTGCGTGCTTGGGATGTTCTGAATCAATGGGGTTACGACAGTATTGCGTTTGTTGTTGTAGAACCCAGTACACCTATTTTAGACCAATTGCTGGCTTTCCCAAACCCCTTCACGGATCAGGTAAAATTCCAATTGACCCATCAAGAGCAGGGTGAAGAAGGCGAGTTAAAAGTTTCCGTTACAAACAATCAGGGCCAATTGGTTTGGCAACGTGCGCAAACCTTGCGCTTAAATGATGCAACAACCAAGTTGCCTACCTTTACGATGTCCGAACAGTCCGGCAAAACACCAGGTGCGGGATTTTATTCCGTACGAGTGGAATGGACGCGATTAATTGACGGAAAATCGGCCACAATACAAGAAAAGCTCATATATATACGTTAAACTTGCGCTGCAAGAAGCTATTACACATGAAAAAACTCAGTTTAGCACTGCTTATCCTCGCTACAACCGTTAAGGTTTCAGCACAGAATGACTTGAAATACAATGTGGTAACCACTGCGGTTCCCATTTTATTGGTGAGCCCAGATTCACGAGCTGGAGCCATGGGTGATGTGGGTGTTGCCAGCACGCCGGATGCAAATTCGAGTGCTTGGAATCCTGCGAAATTAGCTTTCCTAGAAAATAAAAAAGCGTCAATGGCACTATCGTACACGCCATGGATGTCAAAATTGGTCCCGGATATTGACCTGGCTTACGTGAACTACACGAAAGCGTTGAGTGATCGTCAGGGAATCAGTGCTTCATTACGTTACTTTTCTTTAGGTGAAATCAATTTTACCGATGAGCAAGGCAACAGTATGGGAACCTTCAATCCGTATGAATTTTACTTTGACGTTGCCTACGCCTTGAAATTAAGCGATCATTGGAGCGCGGGAACGGCACTTCGTTGGATTTTCTCGGATATAGCACAAGGTCAAGTGGTCCAGGGATTGCAAACCAAGCCGGGACAAAGCGGTGCAGCGGACTTAGGCTTCTACTACCAAGGGGATTACAAGAACATCAAAGGCGGACGCCGACAAGCCTTTTCTGCAGGAATTGCAATGACTAATCTTGGCGCTAAAATTGCCTACTCCGAGAGTGGTAATGCCGATTTCCTTCCGACGAATTTACGGTTGGGTGGAGGCTATCACCTCGAAATAGACGACTACAACAAACTCTCAGTATATCTCGATATTAATCGTTTATTGGTTCCAACACCACCACTTTTAGGGACCAACGGCGAAATCATTGCGGGTATTGATGATAACGAACTTACACCACTCATTGGCGTATTCGAAAGTTTCAATCCGTCTTCAAAACCAGGCGGTTTTGAAGAAATGCTTCAGGAAAACGTCTACAACTTTGGAATGGAGTACAAATACAACAACTTCTTGTTTGCGCGCACAGGCTACTTGCATGAACACAAATTAAAGGGAAACCGTCAGTATGTAACCCTAGGGTTTGGCCTCGCGTATCAGGTATTTACTATTGATATGGCTTATCTAATCCCTGCGAGTCCAACGACACGTTCGCCATTAGAAAACACCTTACGTTTCTCTATGGCCTTCAATATTGATGGATTCTTAGCTCAATAGTCCGAATATTACCGATTTAGCAAAGTTTCGCAACTTTAATTCCATCGTGCAGAACTAAATATTCAAAGTTGTTTTGCTAGGTGGGCTTTTGCGTTATTTTTGCTCCCACAAAACACATCGATTGAAATGGCAAAAAAGCGCATTACAAAAGCTACCTACCTGAAATGGTATGAAGACATGCTCTTCTGGAGAAAGTTTGAAGACATGGCAGCAGCCTTGTACATCCAACAGAAAATCCGTGGTTTCCTTCACCTTTACAATGGTCAAGAGGCTATTCTAGCAGGTTCTGCCTACGCTATGGAAGAGGGTGATAATATGATCACTGCGTATAGAAATCATGTTCAACCTATGGCTTTGGGTGAAGACCCAAGACGCATCATGGCGGAGCTCATGGGAAAAGTGACAGGAACTTCTCGTGGAAAAGGTGGTTCAATGCACATGTTCTCTCCAGAAAAAGGATTCTGGGGCGGTCATGGTATTGTTGGTGGTCAAATTCCATTAGGTGCAGGTCTTGCTTTTGCCGATCAGTATTTAGGACGAAATAATGTAACCTTGACCTATATGGGTGATGGAGCAATTCGTCAGGGATCTTGGCATGAAACGGCTAACCTTGCTATGTTATGGAAATTGCCTGTGGTATTCTGTGTCGAAAACAATGGATATGCCATGGGTACCTCAGTCGAGCGTACAGCCGGTCAGACGCCAATTCACAAGTTAGGTGAAGGCTATGACATGCCTAATCGTGCGGTGGACGGTATGGATCCAATTGCTGTTTATGACGCAGTGCATGAAGCTGCGGAACGTGCACGTCGCGGTGATGGACCAACGTTATTAGAAATCCGAACCTACCGCTATAAAGGACACTCTATGTCAGATCCTCAGAAGTACAGAACAAAAGAGGAAGTAGCAGAGTACCAGGCAAAAGATCCTATCACTCTTTGTTTGAATAAGATTAAAGAGAAAAATTGGGCGACAGAAGAAGAGATCACATCCATTAACCAGCGTGTTAAGGATTTGGTTGCGGAGTGTGTGAAGTTTGCTGAAGAAAGCGATTTCCCGGATGCATCTGAATTGTACCAAGGGATTTATGCTCAAGAAGATTACCCATTCATCAAAAACTAATTCGAGATGGCGATAGTAATTAACATGCCCAGACTTTCAGACACGATGACTGAAGGTGTTGTTGCAAAGTGGCACAAGCAAATTGGCGATTCTGTCAATGAAGGTGATTTATTGGCTGAAATCGAAACGGATAAGGCGACCATGGAATTTGAAGCTTTTCCTGGTCAAGAAGGTAAGTTACTATATGTAGGTACAGGCGAAGGTGAATCTGCCCCAGTTGATACTGTTTTAGCTATTCTTGGTGAGGACGGTGAAGATATCGAATCATTAAAAGGAGGCGAATCTCCGGTCGTGGAGGAGGAAACGCCAGTTGCAGAAATGCCGGCGCCTTCGGCACCAGAACCAGTAGTGGAGACCCCAGCACCTGTTGCGGCGTCTACTCCTGCGGCAGCGCCGGTAGCAATTGAAACCGACGGTAGTATCAAGGCATCACCTTTGGCGCGGAAGCTTGCCGCTGATAAAGGTGTTGATCTTTCTATGGTAAAGGGTAGTGGTGATCATGGTCGTATTGTAAAGCGTGACATTGATAGCTTTAATCCAGCGATTCACACTTCACCACAACCAGGCGTTGCTTCAGCACCGTCAGTTCCTGCTGGTGTAGAAAGCTTTACGGATACACCCGTTAGCCAAATGCGTAAGGTTATTGCTAGCCGTTTATCTGAAAGCAAGAATACAGCACCGCATTTCTATGTCACTATGGATATAGATATGGACAATGCAATCGCTGCGCGGAAAGCAATGAATGCAGGCGGTGAGGTGAAGATTTCCTTCAATGACCTCGTAGTTAAGGCATGTGCTTTAGCACTCAAAAAGCATCCAGTCATTAATAGTTCTTGGATGGGCGACTTCATTCGTTCAAATCATCACGTACACATAGGTGTAGCCGTGGCTATAGAGGACGGGTTATTAGTACCTGTTCTTCGTCATGCTGACCAAATGCCTTTGGCTGCTATTTCTGCAAGTGTGAAAGATCTGGCGGGTAAAGCAAAAGATAAAAAATTGCAGCCTGCAGATTGGGAGGGAAATACCTTTACTATTTCTAACCTAGGTATGTTCGGCGTTGAACAATTTACGGCTATTGTTAATCCACCGGATGCAGGGATACTTGCTGTTGGAGGCATCAAGCAAGTCCCCGTTGTGAAAGATGGACAAGTGGTTCCAGGGAACGTAATGAAAGTAACGTTGAGCTTAGATCACCGTGCCGCAGATGGCGCAAGTGGTGCAGCATTCTTACAAACAGTAAAAGGTTTCCTTGAGAATCCAGTTACAATGTTGGTCTAAAACCATTTTTACCATTAATATTACACGGCCCAGACAACAAGTCTGGGCCGTTTTTGTATACATATATATAGTACACATAAAATCATATTGGATTATGGGAGTTGTTTGGATAACGGGAGCGTCAAGAGGAATTGGCTTTGCCACCGCGCAAAAGTTTCTTTCAGAAGGATGGAAAGTGGTTGTTTTAACGCGGGACATAGAAAAATTGGACGGCCTTAAGAAGGCTTACCCGGACCATCTTCATGCCTGTAAAGTAGATCTCATGAACCTTGGTGATGTCCAATTGCCAAATTACCCCGTCGACATCCTTATAAATAATGCTGGTGCGTTAGTTAATAAACCGCTTTCGGAAGTTTCCCTCGCCGATTTGCACAAAAGCTATGGCGTAAATGTCTTTGGACCCTATTTGTTGATCCAGAAACTGCTTCCGCAATTCAGTGAAAAAGCTCATATAGTCAATATAAGTTCCGTCGGTGGCATTCAGGGTAGCGTAAAATTCGCCGGTTTATCCGCCTACAGTTCCGCTAAAGGCGCGATCAATGTACTTACAGAATGCCTTCAAACGGAATTTGAGCAGAGTACACACTGGTCTTTTAATGCGCTCGCACTTGGAGCTATTCAAACAGAAATGCTAAATGAGGCGTTTCCCGGACTACAAGCACCCCTCAAGCCTGAGCAATTAAGCCCCTTTATATATGCCTTTGCCACCTCGGCGCACCACGTTATGCGTGGGAAAGTCGTGCCAGTTTCAATGTCAACCCCTTGATAATAAGAGGGCAAGAAAAAAGTAGAAAAAAAAGACACTACGAGTGCTTGTATAATTAAAACACTAGTATACATTTGCAGCCGCTTTGGAAGCAAAGCACGTTCTTTTTAAAGAGGTGAAACAAGGAGAAAATAAAATTTCGAATTGTGTTGTGAGTGTCAGAATCCGTTCTACATTTGCCACCCCAAACAAAACGCTTTTAGGGCGAGATTTGGATTTGCAACGAGCATTCCAGAGCACTGTAAAAAGTGTGAAAAAAATCGAGCATAATGTTGACATAACCGAAACGGTTTGTACATTTGCCCTCCCCAATCAAGAAATTGAAAAAGGGAAATGAAATAAGAAGTTGTCTCGACAATTTCAAGAAGCTTAAAAGTTTCAAATTATTTCATGGTAAGTGTTGCGAGTTTAAAAAACGGTTGTACATTTGCCGCCCCAATCGAGAGAAAGGGACATTAAGAAAAGAAGTTCTTTACATATTGGTTTAAGAAACAAGGAATGCAAAAAACCTTGTCAATTATCTTTGAAGTTAATAGCTAGGACACAAACAACACATTACAATGGAGAGTTTGATCCTGGCTCAGGATGAACGCTAGCGGCAGGCCTAACACATGCAAGTCGAGGGGTAACAGGAAAGCTTGCTTTCGCTGACGACCGGCGCACGGGTGCGTAACGCGTATGCAACCTACCTCATACTGGAGGATAGCCCCTGGAAACGGGGATTAATACTCCATAGTATCACGAATTCGCATGTTTTTGTGATTAAAGTTTTTCGGTATGAGATGGGCATGCGTCCCATTAGCTTGTTGGTGAGGTAACGGCTCACCAAGGCAACGATGGGTAGGGGGCCTGAGAGGGTGGTCCCCCACACTGGTACTGAGACACGGACCAGACTCCTACGGGAGGCAGCAGTGAG